>Ga0247842_10003242_pt1 | contig 22349 bp, 8 predicted proteins | sample LaCruzMarch2015__3_FD_192411 | JGI IMG/M metagenome (GOLD analysis project Ga0247842, IMG submission 192411) | Freshwater microbial communities from meromictic Lake La Cruz, Castile-La Mancha, Spain - LaCruzMarch2015_19m | ecosystem: Environmental > Aquatic > Freshwater > Lake | place: Spain...
ACGACAGACGGTGTGCCGGAGCCGTACGAGAGCTCGGCGGGGCAGGGGACGGTTCGCAGGGTGCACCGTCTGGGCGTCGTGCCGGAGCCGGGGTATGGCATGGTCAGCTCCGACATGGCGGGGGTTAGTATGCCGGCCCAGTTCCCCGCACGGCGTGTCCAGGTGGGAGATAGCTGGAGTGCATCTTGGTCAGTGGCTGCCGAGGACCTGGGACTCGAACAGGGCGACCAGCAGTACCGCGCGGACTTCGCATTCGTCAGAATGGAGGAGATCGCGGGGCAGCCTTGCGCAGTGATTGATGCGCGCCTTCGGATGACGCAGAACGGGTTTGGCATCGATCCAATGTTCGGCGCACGCGTGGACACTGTGGCAAGCGGAACCATTGAGACGCGCGCCTACTTCAGCTTTGCCAAGCATCGGATCATCCTCCAAACGGGGACTCTTGTGATAGAGACGACGACTTCGGTGTTCGGGATCGAAGTGCTCAGTCAGCGGCTGGGGGGCCAGGTTACGGCCAGCGAGGAAGGCGTGTCGACAAGCGACGGGGAGACTGTGAGGGCCGCTTCGCTGGTGGAGTCCGGGCGCAAGGTACTGGAACAGGGACTTGTGCTGCTGGGAAGCGGAGACGCTGTGGGCGCGGAGGGACTATTCGAGAGGGCCGCGGCCGTCTTCGCGGATGCTGGGGAAGTGGAGTTCGAGGCAAACGCGCTGTTCGCCCTCGCAACGGCAACCATGCAGCAGGAAAGGAACCGCGACGCAATCCTACCGTTTGGAAAGGCTGCCGGCCTCTTCCACGGACTACCGTCTCCGCATGATGAAGCCGCGTGCTACAACAGTCTGGGACTGTGCTACCGCCGTCTGGGAGAACCCACTGCGGCGCTGGACTGCTATCACCGCGTCCTGGAGCTATCAGAAGGGGATCCGGGAACCCAGTCGACAGCGCTGCTGAATATCGGTGTGTGCCTGATGGGGATGGGGGACTACGAGGCTGCTATCGCTCGCCTCCATGAGGCGCGGTCCCTCAAGATACAAGTGAGTGATCGGGATGGCGAGATTCGGGCACTCACTGATCTCGGGCCGTGCTATCGGAAGCTCGGCCAGCACGATCGTGCGCTCGCTGTCTACGATGAGGCCATCGCGCTCTGCGTGGCTCCGGCGCAGCAGCCGTTTCGGGGCATGCTGCTCGCAAACAGGGGGTACTGCTATGTCGAGATGGGCCAGCTCGACATGGCCATTGCGTCATTCGACTTGGCACGCGAGACATGGCAGGCGATCGGCGACCCATGCGGCGAGGCATCCTCGTGGGTACCGACAGCGCATTGCCAGCGCCTGATGGGGAATCCCGCCGCGGCGTGGGCATCCCTCGAACGTGCCGCTGCGCTCTGCGGGACAAGCGACATGCGCGGGTCGGTCGACTACGAGCGCGGTTGGTGCCGACTCGAGTTGGGCGACCCGGCCGCAGCTCTCGACCTGTTCAAGAGCGCTCTAGAATGGGCGAACACGGGCGGGGACATGGAGGGTGTTCGCAACTGCAAGTGGGGAATCGCCAGAGCGTACGACAACCTCGGCCTGACCAATGAGGCCGTGACATGGTATGAGCTTGCGGTCACCGACATAGAGACGGTCCGAAGCAGAGTGGCAGGAGAGGAGGAGCGACTGACGTTCTCCGAGTCTGTCCAACGTATGTACGAGGAGTACCTCAGCCTGCTACTTGGGCTAGGAAGGGGGGCTGAAGCGCTTGGCGTCGCTGAGCGGTGCCGGGCGCGAACCTTCCTTGAGTTACTGGCAGCGGGGCCGACCGAGACGCTCAACAATATCGCTGAGGGAGGGATTCGTTCGGGCGTTGTGGACGCAGCAGTCATTGAGGCTGATCTTGAGGAGGTCGTCCCGAACTTGCCGCCGGATCTGGCGGTCCTCGAGTACTTCGTTGCCGAGGACGCGATTCTCGTCTGGGTGATCACGCAGGAAGGGATCCAGGAGCCTTTGCGTATCGAGACGAGCCCCGAGTCTCTTGCACGCCAGGTGATTGCTTTCCGTCAAGCGCTAGAGGCTGGACCAAGTCTTGGGAACACGGCCGATGAGGCTCTCCTTGCTCAGGCGCGGGATCTCTACGCGCTTCTCGTCCAGCCGATCGAAGACAAGCTCGCCGGCATGACCCACATGGTCATCATCCCGTCTGGCCCGCTCCACTACCTTCCGTTTGCTGCGCTCCTGCGTTCTCCTGGAACCGAGGGCTACGCCCTGTGGTCAGCACAATTCGAATCCGGCACGTACTTCGGCGACCGCTATGCCTTGAGCTACGCGCCCAGCCTTGTTGCCCTCAAGTACGCTCAGGAAGCTGCAGGAGAGGTGTCCCCGGAGCGATCGCTCCTCGCCCTCGCCGACCCGGACTCGGGAGACCCGGCGATCGCGCGTCTCCCTGATGCGCGGGCAGAGGTGGAAGCGGTGGCGGCTTTGTTCCTCGTGCATGCAGTGTACGTGGGTCGTGAGGCAACGGAGATGGTAGTACAGAGCCAGTCGGCCACGGCAAGCCAGCTTCTCTTGTCGACGCATGGCGTGTTCAACGCCGTGAACCCGATGTACTCATACCTCGTGCTCGCGCCAACAGAGGGGAGCGACGGGAAGCTCCACACGTACGAGGTGTTCGGCCTCGATCTTCATGCCGACCTCGTTGTGCTGAGCGCATGTGAGACGCTGTTGCCTCACCTCGAGGACATGGAGGCCCAGACGCGCGCGGTCCGGGGTGGCAAGGAGGGAGAGGACGAGAAGCTATCCCCCCAGCTTATGGAGGAGCTCACCTCAGGGGATGAGGTCGTCGGGCTGACGCGGGCGTTTCTTTATGCCGGGACGCCGTCAGTGCTGTCGAGCCTGTGGAGCGTGTACTCCGAAGCGACGAAGGACCTGATGGTGGCGTTCTACGGGTACCTAGATCAGGGGCTGGACAAGGCGGGGGCGTTGCGCCAAGCGCAGCGAGACGTGAGGAAGCTGTACCCACATCCCGCCTTTTGGGCCGCGTTCAACCTCGTCGGGGACTGGAAGTGAGGGCGACATGAACTGCATACAGGGGCCGAGACGTGCGGCAGCAGGAAGGGGGACGGCCATGCGGCATTGTGAACCGCTGTGCTGGCCACGTGATCTCATCGGTCTCTGTTGGGCGATCGGGAGCCTTCTCTTCTTCTGCTTGGTCGCGAGCGTTCCGGCGGGGGCCACGCAGACGCTCAAGGTCCCCGACGACTTCGCCACCATCCAGGCGGCGATCGACGTGGCGGAACCCGGGGACACGGTGCATATCCGTGCTGGTCACTACAAGGAAGCCTTGGTCATCAAGAAGCCGCTCACTCTCATGGGGGAGGGACGGACGGAGACGGAGATCCAGGCTCCTAACCCGGATCAGGATGTGATCACGGTCACCGTGGACTTGGGCACGGTGCTCGTCGAGGGGCTGACCGTCAGGGGTGGAGACAACGGAATCTACGCGAACCTTGGCGAGCAGGCAACCCTGGAGGTCCTGGACTCGATCGCCATTGAGAACCAGATTGGTATTCGGTCTTCCGGGATGGGCCGCCTTTCCATCAGGCGAAGCTTGTTCATCGACAACGAGGTCGCCAACGCCCTCTTGGGCAATGCCGCGGCCGACGTAGAGGAGTGTGAGTTCCTGCACGGTCCCATTGGAGTGCTGCTCACAGCGGACGTGAACGCTCACCTGTCCCGCAGTGTGATCGCCCTTGGGCAGTGGGCCATCAATCTGTACACCCAGGCCTGCGGGTACTCCGGCGCCCCGGCCACGTTCGCCGGGAAGATAGCTGGCACGGGAAACCGCGTGTACGGGGTCACGATCGATCTCTGTCCAGACTACCTCACTGGACCGTGGCCGGAGGGTTTCCTGGAGCCGGGGTGGACAGAAGCGGTTCGCCTAGCCGTGGGAGCGTACAACCGGGGCGGGGCTCTGTACAACAGGCAAGACTATGACCAGGCGGTGGAGGCGTACGAAGAAGCGCTGCGCACACTTGACCAGGCACCATTTCCCTTGCTGGAGGCGTACGTCAACCAGAACCTCGGCGTGGTCTACGACGACCTTGGCCGGTACGAGGAGGCACTCGAGGCGTACCGGGCGGCGCGCGCGGTGTACGTCGCCCAGAAGATGGACGTGAACGTCGCAAAGGTCGACAACAACCTCGGCGGGGTCTACAGCAGCCTTGGCCGGTATGAGGAGGCACTCGAGGCGTACCGGGCGGCACGCGCGGTGTACGTCGCCCAGAAGATGGAGGTGAACGTCGCGAAGGTCGACAACAACCTCGGCCTGGTCTACGACGACCTTGGCCGGTACGAGGAGGCACTCGAGGCGTACCGGGCGGCGCGCGCGGTGTACGTCGCCCAGAAGATGGACGTGGACGTCGCGAACGTCGACAGCAACCTCGGCAACGTCTACGGCGACCTTGGCCGGTACGAGGAGGCACTTGAGGTGTACCGGGCGGCGCGCGCGGTGTACGTCGCCCAGAAGATGGACGTGAACGTCGCGAAGGTCGACCAGAACCTCGGCAACATCCACTTGAGTCTTGGCTGGTACGAGGAGGCACTCGAGGCGTACCGGGCGGCACGCGCGGTGTACGTCGCCCAGAAGATGGACGTGGACGTCGCGAACGTCGACAACAACCTCGGCGGGTTCTACAGATACCTTGGCCGGTACGAGGACGCGCTCGCGGCCTACGCGCAGGCAATCGCGGCGTTGGATCGGTTCCCACCGCTCGAAGGGATGCTCTCCTCCCTGCCTGTAACCCGATGGAATGTGCTCTTCAATCGCGGGGTGTGTTTGGAGCAGCTTGAACGCTGGGAGGAAGCGATCTCCTCCTACCGCGACTCGATCGCCGTGATCGAGTCCATGCGGAGCTTCCTGCGCACGGAAGAGGTGAAGCTGGCGTGGGGGGAGCGGACGCAGGACGTCTACGAGCGTCTGATCGACCTCTTGTACCGACAGGGGCAGGGCGCGTCGGGATTCTCCTGCGCTGAGCGCTGTCGGGCGCGGACATTCCTCGACCTCTTGGCGGCGGGTCCGGTCGCAACGCTCGCGAATGTGACTGGGATGGGAATCGGTTCGGAAGGGGTCGACCCAGCGGTGATCGACGCGGACCTCGGTGAGATGATTGCCTCCCTGCCAGCTGGGACCGCGGCGGTCGAGTACTTCGTGACCGAGAACGCAGTGCTCGTCTGGGTAATCACCCAAGCAGGCGTGCGGGAGCCACTCCGGCTGGAGATCCGCCGCGAAGACCTTGCCAGCCAAGTGATTGCGTTCCGTCAAGCGCTGGAGGCACCGCCCAGTCTGGGGAACACGGCCGACGAAGCTCTGCTCGCTCAGTCGCGCGATCTGTACGCGCTTCTCGTCCAGCCGATCGAGGGCAAGCTCGCCGCCATGACCCACGTGGTCGTCATCCCCTCCGGCCCCCTTCACTACCTCCCGTTCGCTGCATTGCTGGACTCGCAAGGGACGGACGACCTCCTCTGGTCGACGCAGTTCGCACCCGGCGCGTACTTCGGTGACCAGTACGCCTTGAGCTACGCGCCGAGCCTCGTTGCCCTCAAGTACGCCCAAGAGGCTGCGGGAGAGGCATCCACAGAAGAGTCGCTCCTTGCCCTCGCCGACCCGGACTCGGGAGACCCAGCATTGACGCGTCTCCCGGAAGCGCGGGTAGAGGCCGAGGCTGTGGCGGGTCTCTTCCCTGCGCACGACGTCTACGTCGACAAGCAGGCGACAGAGGGCGTGGTGCAGAGCCAGTCCTCCACGGCGAGCCAGCTTCTCCTGTCAACGCATGGGCTGTTCAACGCCGTGAACCCGATGTACTCGTACCTCGTGCTCACACCGACAGAGGGGAATGACGGGAGGCTCCACACGTACGAGGTGTTCGGACTCGACCTTCATGCCGACCTCGTCGTGCTGAGCGCCTGCGAGACGCTGTTGCCTCATCTGAAGGACATGGAAGCGCAGGCACTGGCCGTGGGGGGTAGCGGCGAAGAGGATGTCGAGCTGTCGCCCGAGCTGATGGAAGAGCTGACCTCGGGGGATGAGATCGTCGGGCTGACGCGGGCGTTTCTTCATGCGGGTACGCCATCGGTGCTGTCGAGTCTATGGAGTGTCTACTCCGACGCGACGAAGGACCTCATGGTGGCGTTCTACGAGTACCTGAACCAGGGGATGGACAAGGCGGAGGCGTTGCGCCAAGCGCAGCGAGATGTGAGGCGGCTGTATCCGCATCCCGCCTTCTGGGCCGCGTTCAACCTGATCGGGGACTGGAGGTGACGAGAATGGCAGGACGATGGCGTCAGGTTGAGTTCGCAGTAGCCGCTGTAGTAACACTTGTTCTGGGCGGCACCTGCGTTGGCTCAGCAGGCGCGGCCAACGCAGCCACGGCGGGAAGCTCTGCCGGAGCCGCCTACGTTGTCACTCCGCTATCGGCTCTTGGATTCGCGGAGGTCAGCTGGGTTGCTTTCTCGCCCGACGGGCAGTTGCTGGCCGTCGTGCACGGCGCTACCGTCTCGGTCTTCGACATGAGCGAGTGGCGGGTGGTTGCCACTCTCACCGGTCACTCGCGCAGGACCAATGCGGTCGCCTTTTCTCAGGACGGGCAGACTCTGGCGGTCGCATCGGCGGACTACACAATCAGTCTGTGGGATGTGGCAACGTGGGCGCGGCTGAGGACTCTTCTCGGCCACAACGCCGGTGTGAACTCAGTCTGTTTCTCCCCAGACGGAGGTATCCTTGCATCCGCGTCTGACGACAGGACCGTGAAGCTGTGGGACGTTGCCACAGGTTCGCTGACCCGCACGAGTGGAGGCCATTCCGACTGGGTCAGTTCAGTAGCCTTCTCGCCTGACGGAAAGCTCATCGCCTCGGGCTCCTACGACCACACGGTCACGCTCTCGGATAGCGCTACCGGGGATGACGTGCAAACACTTACTGGTCACAGAGGCTCTGTGAGATCGGTGGTCTTCTCGCCGGATGGTGCGAAACTCGCTTCTGGTTCGGGCGACCGCACAATCAAGCTGTGGGACGTCGCGACGGGGCAAGAGCTGCGCACGCTTGCTGGCCACACTGGGGAGGTCAATGCAGTAGCGTTCTCCTCAGATGGTCGGCTTCTCGCCTCCGGGTCGGCCGACTGTACAGCAAGGCTTTGGGACGTGGCGACCGGTGTCGAGGTACGTACCCTCGCTGGCCGTACGGGCGAGGTCAACTCCGTCAGTTTCTGCCCTGACGGCAGCGCCATCGCTTCCGGCTTGAAAACCGCCGCCGCCCAGGTCTTTCACGCGGAAAGGGACGGGACGATTAGGCTGTCGGATGCGGCGACCGGCGAGGAGCTGCGGGCGCCGCCCGGGCACACGGGTCTTGTCACTGCAGTCGCGTTCTCCCCAGATGGGCAGATGATTGCGAGTGGATCAGGCGACTGTACTATCAAGGTATGGGGTGTCGCAGCTGGGAGAGAGCTACGTACTCTCGTCGGTCACACAGGTACGATTACCGCGGTGACATTCTCCCCCGATGGCAAGCTACTTGCTTCCGGGTCTACCGACAAGACAGCGAGATTGTGGGACGTTGTGACGGGCAGCCTGCTCGATACCTTCCAAACTGAGCCATTGGCCTCAATCAGATCGGTGACATTCTCTCCGGACGGCCAGTCTATCGCTTGCGCGACTCCATCTACGGTCAGTTTCTGGGTCGTCGCCACCGGGGATCTACTCAGCAGCATTGTGCACGACCCGTTCTCCGAAGGCGGGCCGATCTCGTTCTCGCCGGACGGAGCGCTCGTCGCCGGTAGTCCAGTAGATGGGACGATCAGCCTGTGGGACGTAGCCACTGGAACTCGCCTACGTAGTTTTGAGGGGCAGGCGACTGGGGTGTCGGCGGTCGCCTTTTCGCCGGACGGAGAATTGGTTGCCTCCGGCTCGGGGGATGGAACAATCGAGCTGTGGGAGATAGCGACGTCGACTCTCATCAGCATTTGCAGCATACACAGCAGCATACACGAAGGTGGACTCTTGTCCGTTACTTTCTCTCCGGATGGAGAACTCGTTGCGTCCGGTTCAAGGGACGGGACCATCAGGATCTGGAGCACAGCAACAGGCGAGCAACTACCTTCTGCAGTTGACACTGGGGCCCGGGTCAACGCCATCGCCTTTTCGCCGGATGGAAGGATCTTGGCTTCTGGATCGTGGGACTCTACCATCAGACTCTGGAATGTCACCAGCTCGGCCCTGTAGAGTCGTGTAGGGCATGGCTACCAGCACAGCGGGCAGCTGGGAGCTTCTCCCGAGGAGAGAGCGAGGATGCAAAGGCGCACGACGGTCGTACTTGGGCTGATCCTCTGCACGCTGGCAACTGCATCGCTACGCCCCGGCGCCTACGAACAGGACCCGGAGGCGTGGCCGGCTGTCGCCGCCGAAGCCTTGGGAACACCTGGACAGTGGACTGGTACGGATCCTGTCAGGTACCTTGTCCGGGATGGCAATGGTCTTGACCTGGAAGTGGGGCAAGGCCCGGACCTTGGCTCTGTCAGGATCTCCAGTAGCAGCGAGCCGTTCAGTTTCCTCGTGAGCTTCGATGTCCAAGCGCTCGCAGGAGACGGTGAGTTTGGCATTGTCTTTCGGTATGCAGCACAGGATGAGCTCTGCGCTCTGACTCTATCCAACGAAGGCCAATACAGAGTGCGAGTTCTGCAGGATGGTTCGTGGCAGGACGTCGTGTTGTGGGCGCCGACCTCGGCATGGAGCACAGAGGGAGCCAATCGGCTGCGAGTGGTTGTGAGGGCAGACCACGTCCTGCTCGATGTCAACGGCGTTCGTGTCGCTGATCTGAGAATCCCAGGAGCATCGGACGGAGAGGTCGCCTTGTGCGCGGGGACGCAAGGGGAGGCACCACTCAGAGTAGCGTTTCGCAATATCACACTTCGAGAGGAGCCGAATGCGCGCGGGCTTGCGGTACTCGTGCGAGACGTGTACTCGCTCGGTTGGACTCTACTTGGGCAACAGGATGCTGCCTCTGCGGAGCCGTCGTTTGAAGAGGCGAAGCGTCTATCTCAGCAGCTCGATTGGAGAGAGTACGACATTCGAGCACATCTCAGTCTGGGCGAGTGTTACATCGGCGAGGGCAAATACGACCAGGCATTTGACCTGTTCTCCTCCGTCTCGGCTGAGTGCGGCGGAGACGCGGAAGCACAGATCTGGGCGCTAGCCGGTGCGGGTAGGAGTTGCCTGGACGCGTGGAATCCGTCACGGGCCGGTCAGTACCTCGAACGGGCCGCGGAAGGTGCTGAGGCTCTTGGCGACAACCGGTGGAGGGCGACTGCCTCGATTCTGTTGGGTCGCCTCTATCAAATGCAGGGGAGGCTCCTTGCTGCGATACAGCTGTATGATTCAGCCCTACCGATTCTTCGCGAGCTCGGCGATCGGGCAGGCGAAGGCTGGTGCTATAACAACCTCGCGCTATGCCATGAGGCCCTGTGGTGGCGTGGTCAGGACGCGCTAGCGTACTTCCAGCAGGCAGCGGAGCTCTTCGGAGAGGAGAGGGATCCGGCTGCCCAATGCACGACGCTCACCAACTTGGGCCGTCTCTACACACTCCAAGGCCAGACGACCCCCGCGCTGGAGGCTCTGGCCCGTGCAGCAGGCTGCGGGGTTCAAGTCCGCTCAGTTTCATACGATCCCAGCGGTCGGGTTGACGATCTCTCCTTTAGTGCCGACGGGCGTTCGCTCATATCTACCCCATATGAGGGACAGCCCAACGTCTGGGAGTGGCGGGAGTCGGTCCCGGTTGACGGCTTCCCTGCGTCGAGCGAGCCCATAGTGCACGTTGCAGCCTCGCTCGATGGCCGGAGACTGGCCTGTCTATCTATCGACGGGACGGTCTCCCTCTGGAACCTTGAGAGCAGGACACGCCTACATGCCATTCTGCCGCCTCTTGGGAGTTCCCGGGGGCCCGCGAATGATGTTGCTTTCTCCCCCGATGGCCGTATCGTTGCAGTGGCCCGCAAGCAGCGCGTCGAGCTGTATGATGTTGCCTCGGGCATTGAGCAGATGGTTCTTGAGAACGAGTCGGAAGTAAAGGCCGTCGCCTTCTCTTTCGATGGTTTCTTCCTCGCAGCCGGTGCTGCGGACGGCTTGATCCATGTCTGGCGGATAGCGGCGACACCAACCGCCCCGCGCACGCTGGCGGGTCACACAGGAGCTGTCCGTACCCTTGCGTTTTCGCCAGACGGCAAATGGCTGGCCTCTGGCTCTGACGATAAGTCAGTCCGCGTTTGGCGGGCAGGGAGTTGGCAGCAGATCTACACCCTGGTCGGGCACGCCGAGGAGATAGCCTCAGTCGCCTTCTCGCCGACGGGGCGCGTGCTCGCAAGCGCCGGCTGCAACGAGATCATGCTCTGGGACCCTCTCCGCGGTAGTCTTGAGCGCTCCCTGGAGGACCCTAACACCCGGGGGATGAGCCTGGACTTCACTGCTGCGGGAGACGGCCTGGTCTTTGACTCGGGTCCTGGTGGTTTCTGTATCTGGGATCTCAACCTCTGGCGGCCGCGTGCCCAGGTTCGGCCGCTCACGACCTCCATGGAGTGCACCATATCGGTCCCGCAGAGCCAGCTGCTTGTATCAGGGTGCCATGACGGATCTGTACAGCTCTGGATTTCAGAGGAAAGTCCGACGGCTGCCATGGCGCTTCTCCTGTCACGATACGCCATCGAGCACGCGATCTTCTCTCCGGCGGCATCCGTATTTGCCGCCTGTGTTGACGGCTCGGTCTTGCTTGTCGACACAGCGACCTCACAGGTGATCTGGGCCCTGAGTGACTCGAATACACATGCCCACCGAGTCAGTTTCTCGCCGGACGGAGAGCTTGTCGCCGCAGCGTTCCTCGACTCCAGCTCTGTAAGCTCCGTAAGGGTCTGGGAGGTCGAAAGCGGACGCCTCGTTGGCTGCCTGGCTGAACCTGCGACGGCGATGCAGAGCCCCATCTGGCGGCTGGCCTTCTCCGGTGACGGCAGGTTCCTTGCTCTCGGGTCCATCGACGGGCTTCTTGTCATCTGGGAACCCAAGGCCTCTGAGGTCCGCGCTTCGGTCATGACATACGACACAGTGCGGGAGATGGCCTTCGCTGCGGGAGATACCATCCTTGTGACGTCACATGACGGTGCAGGGCTTCGGCTCTGGGACCTACGGCTGCAGAGTGTGACTTCTCCCATCGATACGAGCATTGGGAAGCCTGGCGTGGCCGTGAGCAAGGATGGAAGGCTGCTAGCCTATTCAGAGTCTGATGGGAAGTCGCTGTGGGTCAATGTCGTTGACGTGGCGAGTTGGGAACCGCTCCTCCGGTTTCCGATTGGTGACTTCTACTACGATCTTGGTGCAACGCAGAACCTGGAGTTCAGTCCGGACAGTCGCTACCTCGGCGCCTGTTCAGACTGGAGTAGCAGAATCGTAATCTGGAGCCTGCCGCTTCTTGCGTCAGAAGGGGCCATTGCACAGGGACCCAGACTGCTGACCCCATGGCTGACAAGCTACTGGCTAGGTCGGGCCTATCAGCTCTCTGGGCACGAGGAGTTGGCTGTGGCCGCGTGGCAGGCGGCCGTGGAGGGCCTCGAACGGGGAAGAGCTGTGCTTGGATCCGCGCAGTGGCGGGCAACGTTCTCTGCCCGCGGGTCGTTTGTCTTTGCGGACCTCGTGCCGTCGATGCTGCAGCTCTCTCAGAGCGGACAGGCTTTCGGATACGCTGAGCGGGCGAAAGCGAGAACTCTGTCGGATATGATGGAGACGACGATGGTCTGGCGTCCTGACACGCTCTCGCCCGAGATGCAGAGCGGAAGCGCGGTCGTGAAGGTACTGAGCGCCCAGGCCGGTGGCGTTCAAGCCTCTGCATCCCAGCCCATCAGCAGTCCTGCCGGAACGCCCACTCCTCTCCTAAATCGCTCCAGTGGCCAGGAGGTTCCTCAACGAACCCAGGAGGAGTACGAGGCATTCTTGGCTGACCTGGACGAGAAGAATCCCGCGCTGGGGGAAACTCTTTACGTGAGTCCCGACAGACTACAGATGTACTCCAGAGCGGTCCAGGTGGAGTTGGGCGAGAAGACGCTAGCTCTAGAGTACTTCGTCACCGACCAAGAGACGATCCTGTGGGTGATCACCGAGGGCGGGATCCAGACCGCAAGCCGGATCGTGGTCTCGCGAGAAGATCTCGCGCAGGCTGTGAGGAGCTTCCGCGACGTGATCCAGACGCCTTCGCCACAAGCGATGTTCGACATGGTTCCGATGGAACAGGGAAGCGCTCTGTACGATCTCCTCATCGCTCCCGTGGAGGAGTATCTGGTCGGCGCAGAGCACCTCGTCATCATCCCCTCGGACGTCCTCTTCTACCTCCCCTTCGCCGCCCTGTACTACTGCCCGGGGTGTCAGGGGGGGAGCCTCCTGGGAGGTCAGTACCTGGTCGAGCGATTCACTTTGAGTTACGCGCCGAGCTTGGCGTCTCTCTACTGGCCACTGCACCACGAAGGGGATGGGACATACACGTCCGTTCTCTCAGTAGGCAACCCAACGGGAGACCTGGAGTACTCGCAGACGGAGGCAAGAACCGTCGCTCGACTCTTCCCTGACTCGACGCTTCTTCTGCGTGAAGAAGGCACGGAAGCCGCGGTGAAAGGAGCGCTGGGAGCGAGGGGGTACGACGTGGTGCACTTGTCGACGCACGGTTTGTTCGACAAGACGGTGCCCTTCGCCTCGGAGGTGCAGTTCCTGGAGGGAGCGGGTGAAGACGGTCGCCTTTATGCCGGCGAGATCCTCGGTCTGTGGCCTCCGGCGAGAGCCATTCAGGCTCCGAGCCTGGTCGTGCTGTCCGCGTGCCAGACTGCGCTTCCTCCTGACATCACAGAGGATCTCGTAGTGGGGGACGAGATCCAGGGGCTGGGACAAGCGCTGTTCGTGGCGGGGGTGCCGACAGCGCTTCTAACGTTGTGGAACGTGAACGACGCGTCGACGGGCGAGTTGATGGTTGAGTTCTACAAGAGCCTCATGTCGTCCGGCCATGCGAAGGCGCAGTCGTTGGCGATAGCGCAGCGCGCGCTGCTCCACGGAAACCACGGTCTCCCCTACCGCCACCCCTACTACTGGGCGCCGTTCGTGATGTACGGGGAGTGGGAGTAGCGCTTCGGGGACGATCTGAAAGGCGAACTTGGCTAAGATCCTCGCTGCGAAGACTCGGCAAGGACAGCTGGCAGAGGTCCGCCCGGACTACGGGCCGGAGTCCTGTTCCAGGGAAGTGCGAGAGTGGCTCTAGGATCTTGGAGTCAAGACCCTGTTCATCGAGCCAGGTAGTCCGTGGGAGGAGGGGCGCAGCAGGGGCTTCCATGGGAAGCATTCGGGACGAGTGACGAACGTGCGCGAGTGTGAGAGCTTATGACGGGTCCTGCGATGTGTGTAGCGGCAATGGGTGCTGGAGTGACTCTAGCAGTGGACCGCACACCGGGTCGGGTCATGCCTCGTACTGCACGCCAGAAGTCATCGTGAATGTCCAAGGAGCCCATGCCTTCTGTGACAATCCTTCCTCGCGGGGGTGAAGCGATGCGGGCGACTCTGCTAGTGATGGCTCTTGTCATCTTGGCCGGGCCTGTTGGATCTCCTCAAGGCGCTGCAGTTCCTCCAGAACGTGCAATCGCACGTCTCGGACTGGGCGGTATCAACATGCTGCAGTATTCACCAGACGGAGGTTGGCTTGCCGTTGCAACGTCTCTTGGTGTCGAGTTGAGGCAAAGTGACACTCTGGAGCTCGTGCGGGTCTTGGCGGGGCTCACGGGTTCGGTCTACTCACTGGCCTTCTCCCCGGACGGGAAGACCGTTGCCTCAGGGTCACGGGACGACACGATCATGCTGTGGGATGTAGCTACAGGGACGCTCCTGCGTACCCTGTCCGGGCACACGGACGCGGTCCACTCCGTCGCCTTCTCTCCTGACGGGAAGACTCTCGCCTCCGGGTCCTACGACAATGTGATCAAGCTGTGGGACGTGGCGGCAGGGACGGTTCTACAAACCCTGTCCGGGCACACGTATCCGGTCTGTTCTGTCGGTTTCTCCCCGGATGGGAAGATCCTTGCCTCCGGGTCCTACGACAATACGATCAAGCTGTGGGATGTGGCCACGGGTATGGTCCAACGTACGATGTCGGGGGAGACGGGCTGGGTCTGGGTCTTTCCCGTCGCCTTCTCTCCGGATGGGGAGCCCCTTGCCGCGGGGTCACGGGGTAGCACGGTCAAGTTGTGGGATGTGGCCACAGGGACGGTCCTACAAACCCTGACCGGGCATACGTATCCAGTCTACTCCATCGCCTTCTCCCCGGACGGGAAGTCCTTCGCCACTGGGTCTCTGGATGAGACGATCAAGCTGTGGGACATGGCCACGGGGACGCTCCTCGGCACCCTGACTGGGCACACGTATCCAGTCTATTCCGTCACTTTCTCTCCCGACGGGAAGACCCTTGCATCGGGGTCAGCTGACGGGACTCTTCTCCTCTGGCCAATGGTGAGCTACGTCACGGCGCCAGGTACATCATCGCCAACTGCCCCCCGGGGGGCAGCTCTTCCTACAGGCGCAATCGCTCGTCTTGGGCTGGGCCGTATCGAAGAGCTGCGGTACTCGCCGGACGGCGATTGGCTCGCTGTTGCCACGTCCATTGGCGTTGAGCTAAGGCGAAGCGAGACTCTGGAGCTCGTGGAGCTCTTGGTAGGGCACACAGGCTACGTCACCTCCTTCGCATTCTCCCCGGACGGGAAGACCCTTGCCTCAGGGTCACGGGACAACACGATCATGGTTTGGGATGTGGCCACAGGGACGCTGCTGCACAGCCTGTCCGGGCACACGGACGCGGTCGAATCCGTAGCCTTCTCCCCGGACGGGACGACACTCGCTTCGGGGTCACGGGACAGGACGACCAAGCTGTGGGACGTGGCCACAGGGACGCTGCTGCACAGCCTGTCCGGGCACACGGACGCGGTCGAATCCGTGGCCTTCTCCCCGGACAGGCACAGCATCGCCTCGGGGTCACGGGACGGCACGATCATCGTGTGGGATGTAGCCACAGGGACGCTCCAGCGCAGCCTGTCCGGGCACACGGACGCGGTCGAATCCGTAGCCTTTTCCCCGGACGGGACGACACTCGCCTCGGGGTCACGGGACAGGACGACCAAGCTGTGGGACGTGGCCACAGGGACGCTGCTGCACAGCCTGTCCGGGCACACGGACGCGGTCGAATCCGTGGCCTTCTCCCCCCCGGACAGGCACAACATCGCCTCGGGGTCACGGGACGGCACGATCATGGTTTGGGATGTAGTCACGGGGACGCTCCAGCGCAGCCTGTCCGGGCACAGGAGCACGGTCACATCCGTAGCCTTCTCCCCGGACGGGACGACACTTGCTTCGGGGTCAGCTGACGGGACTCTTCTCCTCTGGCCAATGGTGAGCTACGTCATGGCGCCAGGTACATCATCGCCAACTGCCCCCCCGGGGGCAGCTCTTCCTACAGGCGCAATCGCTCGTCTTGGGCTGGGCCGTATCGAAGACCTGCGGTACTCGCCGGACGGCGATTGGCTTGCTGTTGCCACGTCCATTGGCGTTGAGCTAAGGCGAAGCGACACTCTGGAGCTCGTGCAGCTCTTGACAAGGCACACAGGTCCAGTCCATTCCGTGGTCTTCTCTCCGGATGGGAGGATCGTCGTCTCCGGAGCTGGTGACAGCACGCTCATGCTCTGGGATGCATCCACAGGAACGCTTCTGCGTACGCTCTCCAGGCACACGGATGCGGTCTCTTCTGTTGCCTTTTCCCCGAATGGGAAGGTCCTCGCCTCAGGTTCTACTGACAAGACGATTATGCTGTGGGACGCGACCACGGGGGCTCTTCTTTCAATCCTCACCGGGCACACGGAGGGGGTCTCTTCCGTGGCCTTCTGCCCGGACGGGAAGACCCTCGCCTCAGGTTCTTATGACGAGACGATCAAGCTGTGGGACGTGGCCACAGGGGCTCTTGTCGCAACTGCATCTGGGCATACGGGTCCGGTCTACTCCGTGGCCTTCTCCCCGGACGGGAAGATCCTCGCCTCAGGTTCTTTTGACAACAGGATCAAGCTGTGGGACGTGCCCACGGGGACTCTTCTCTCAACCCTGTCCGGGCACAGGAACGCGGTCTGCTTCGTCGCCTTCTCCCCCGATGGGGCGACACTCGCTTCGGGGTCGTGGGACAAGACGATCAAGCTGTGGGACGTCGCCACGGGGGCTCTTCTCTCAACCCTCTCCGGGCACAAAGACTATGTCAGTTCCGTAGCCTTCTCTCCTGACGGGACGACCCTCGCTTCAGGGTCATGGGACAAGACGATCAAGCTGTGGGTCGTCGCCACGGGGGCTCTTCTCTCAACTGTGTCTGGGCACACGGGCTTGGTCGATTCCGTGGTCTTCTCCCCGGACGGGAAGACCCTCGCCTCCGGGTCATGGTCATATGAGAATACGGTGGAACTGTGGGGTGTGGCCGCAGGGACGCTCCCGCGCACCCTATCCGGGCACACAGATCCCGTCGAATCTGTCGCCTTCTCTCCTGACGGGACGACCCTCGCTTCAGGGTCATGGGACAAGACGATCCTGCTATGGGACGTGGCCACGGGGGCGCTCTTGCGCACCCTGTTCGGGCACACGGACTGGGTCTGTTCCGTTGCCTTCTCCCCGAATGGGAAGGTCCTCGCCTCAGGGTCTGATGACGAGACGATTATGCTGTGGGACGCGACCACGGGGGCTCTTCTCTCAATCCTGTCTGGGCACACGGGCGCGGTCGAAGCCGTAGCCTTCTCCCCGGACGGGACGACACTCGCTTCGGGGTCAGATGACAGCACGACAAAGCTGTGGGACGTGGCCACAGGGGCTCTTGTCGCAACTCTGTCTGGGCATACGGGCCCGGCCTACTCCGTGGCCTTCTCCTCGGACGGGAAGACCCTCGCCTCAGGGTCTGATGACGAGACGATTATGCTGTGGGACGCGACCACGGGGGCTCTTCTCTCAATTCTCACCGGGCACACGGACGCGGTTTCTTCCGTCGCCTTCTCTCCGAACGGGAAGACTCTTGCCTCCGGGTCAGATGACAGCACGACAAAGCTGTGGGCCCCAGCGACAGGGGCTCTTCTGTCAACCCTTGCCGGCCATACGCAGGCTGTGAATTCCGTCGCCTTCTCCCCGGACGGGACGAGTCTTGCTTCAGGGTCTGATGACGGGACCATTCTCCTGTGGAGTGCCCCATAAGGCGAAGCCTACCCCGACGACGCGGGTAACAGCACGAATCCCCTGCAGAACGCCGATGCGGCCATGTACGCGGCCAGGGAGTGCGGTTGAAAAGCTGCACCACCTGAGTTGTTAGGCCGGAGAGGCCGGCGCGCGGGGGATTCCACCGACACCAAGTCCAACGCGTGGGCAGCAGCCTGCCCGTCCGCGCCAGCGTTCGGCCGCCTTGTCAAGTCTACGGGCAGACGGGGTCGGGCACCTTGACTTGGAGGAGGTCGTTCCAGGCACCCGGATCGAACTGCGCGAGGGCTGCGGGGTCGAACATCGAATCTGGGAGTTCGCCGACGTCTTCTCGGTCAGCGACCGTGACGATCGTCGAACTCGAGTCGAGCAGGTTCGACACCGTCATCTGCGTGTACTCAAGCCGATCTTCGAACGTTGCGAGCGCATTCACCCGAAGAACGTCTTGAAGCTTCCCAATCTCGTTCTTGCTCTCCATCGCGAGGACGAGGAACCCCTCGGCGTCGACCCAGATCGTGCGATCGGGGAGGCTCTCGTTCGGATTTGTGCTCGGGTCCGCCGTCAGCTGAAGAACGTAGACGCGGCGACTCTCGGCGGCGCCATTCACCATCACATCGAGCGTCGCCTCGCCGAGGAGCTCCGCGTCGAACTTCGAGGCGAGCTCGCTCCGCCCGATCTGGTCGAACCGGATGTTCGTCCCGGCGAGGCTGCCCTTCCGCTCGCTGGTCGAGGTGAACTCCTTCACCTGGCCGAGGGCGGGATGGAAGAAGTAGAGTCCCGTCGGCTGACCTGTGACCTTGTGATCGATGGTCAAGAGCATGGCGCCGCACGGCAAGGCTGGAGGAGTGAGGAAGTAGATGAGCCCAGCGTCCGCGACCTGCGGATCGGCCGACGACTTCGCGAACGATACGAACGACAACTCCTGCACTGAGCTGTTCTTGTCCCGATAGACGATCGAGAGGAATGCCACTTGGCTGCCGATCCCCGCGATTCCGCCGCGCGCATCGACTGCGGCGAGAATGTCGGCCGTGGTCAACGACTGCGCTCTGGCGCTCAGACTTCCGAGCGCCAGAGCGACGACGACAGCCGAGGCGAGCAACAAGGTGAGACGCTGCTTGTTTCCAATCATGAAGAAGCCTCCTGGGAGGAAGATGGGGGCTCGGGTGCCGTGATCCGCGACCTCTTCTTGCCGGTGAGGAATCGCGGCCTGAGGATGAGCAGGAGCGCCGGCACCACGATGAACGAACCGAGGAAGGACCAAATCATCGTCAGGTTGATGAGCAGTCCGAAGTTGCGCAAGCCCTTGAACGCCGAGAGGTAGAACATCGCGAACCCCGCCGTCAGCGTCAGCGCGTTGAACAAGATGCCGCGACCCATGGTGCGCATTGTCACTTCGTGCGCTTCCTCGATCGTGCGGCCGCGGGCCATTTCGGTCCGCCAGCGGACGATGAAGTTGATCGTGTAGTCGATGCCGACGCCGACGGTGATCGAGCCGATCATCAGGGAAGCGAGATCGAGCGGCATGCGCAGGTAGCTCATCGTTCCGAGGTTGATGACGATCGTCAGGATCATCGGCGACACGGCGATGAGGCCGGCGACGATCGATCGCAACAGGATGGTGACGATGAGGAGCGCCGCGACGAGAGCGATCGCGAGAGTGAGCGCAGTGTTCGGCACCGTCTCCTGGGCGAGCGAACCCCACGCCTGCTCGGCGCCAACGAACTCGACGCTGACGCCGGATGGGAAGACCGTGTTCGCATACGTCTTCACGCGGTTCGCAAGGTCGATGATCTGTGCCGTGCCGTGCAGGCTCGTGCGCACCACCACCTCACCCTGCGAGAAGTCGGGCGTCGCCATGTTCCACAGGTCGCCGCTAAACGTAAACAGGGTGAGGAGCGCGGCCACGCGCTTCGAGTCATCGGGAACTACGTAGTAGTCTGGATCGTCGGCGTGGAACTTCTGGTTCATCTCGCGCACCACGTTGGCGAGCGACGTGACGCTGCCGCCGTACTCCGGTTGCGCCTCGATGAACTCCTGCAGCTTCACGACCGCTTTCAGCACCTCCGGGTCCTTGAGTCCGTAGGGGCGGCCGGTTGCGATGTGGATCGAGAGCTGCGAGCTGCCACCGAAGTTGCGGTCGAGAGCATGCATCGCGTTCATCGCCTCGTGGTCGCTGCCGAGGTACTCCGTCGGCGATGTGTCGACGACGAGGCGTGGGATCGCGACGGCGAATCCGACGAGGACGGCGGCGGAGAGAATGAGCACGACGATGCGCCGCCGCGAAATGAGACGGCCGAACCGCACGAGCGCGTTCGGGAGCCAGCCGCGGCCGTAGTCGCGATGCTTCTTCGGGAGCGGCAACAGGGCGAGGATCGCGGGCAAGAGGACGAAGTTGAGCAGAAGCGTGACGACGATGCCTACGGCAATGAACAAGCCGAACGTCTGCTGCGGCCACAGACTGGCCGCGAGGAGCGACAGGAATCCCGTCACCTCGGCCAGGGCGTCCATCGATAGCGGCTTCGCCATGTCCTGCATCGTCTGGATGACCATCTCGCGCCGCGGCAGCCGATCGGCGTACTGGGCTTCTTCGTAGTAGCGGTTCACGGTGAAGATGGCGTACGCCTTGCTTGCCGCGATGAGCATGACGGGCATGAAGAACGAGAACGCCGTGAGCGGCACGCGCAGGAGCGCCATCAGCCCGACCGTCCAGATCGTCGTGAACGTCATGAGGAGGAACGGCAAGGCGACGCCGCGCCCGGTGCGGAACGCGAGGAAGACGAGAAGCTCCATCACGAGCAGCACGAGAGGCGTGAGCAGCACCATGTCGCGCATCATGCTGTCGCCAATCGCGGAGCGAAGCGGGGCGATGCCGCCGACGTAGACCGTGAACTCCTCGTGGTCGTGCGCCTTCGCGATCTGGTCGACGGCAGCGACGAGGACGGCCGTGTCATCGAGGTACGGGCTCGGCTTCAGGACGATGCCGGCAGCGCGCTCGTTCGTGGCGAAGATGTAGCCGCGGAGGTTGCGATCGCCGAGCACCTTCTGGCGATAGGTCTCGACCTCGGCCGGTGTCTTCGGCAAGAGCTCCGCCGCCTTCTCGATCGAGAGCCTGTCGCCGGTTGCCGAGATGACCGTTGCCGTCGTCGGTCCGATGACCTGGTCGATCTCGCGCAGGTTCTCGAACTCAAGCTCCATCGCGTGGATCTCGGCGATCGTCTCGACCGTGAAGATCGTGTCCGGCGTCTCGACGAGGACCATGAAGAATTCCTGCGAGCCGAAGATCCTCTCCGCGTTCCGCATCATCTGCACCGAACGGTCACTGTCCGGCAAGTACTTGCCGAAGTCCGTCTGCAGCTGGAGTTTCGGGATGAAGACGAGGAAGAAGACGGTGATCGCGACGACGACGGCGAGCGTCAGCCAGGCGTGATCGACGATCCATCCGGTGAACTTGCGCATCATGTTCTCCGTTTCTGAGCAGCCGGGTTGTCGGTTGGGGTCGGCTCTGTGAACGCGGCACCCTCCGCCGGTTCCTGGTCTTGCGCACTGGCGACAAGGTGGGCCAAGAGCAGGATTGCGAGGACGGCCACAGCAACCGAAGTATCGCGCGTCATGCCGCCTCCTCGCGTCCGAGCCCGTTCCAGATGAGACCTGCGAGCTCCTCGGGCGCCCGGGCGAGGAATGCCTTCTGCTGGGACTCCGGGTAGATCATTGCCGCCTCGCCGATGGACTGAACGATGGCGAACAGCGCCGGCGCAACCATGCGCACGTTGCAGGTGCGCAGCCATCCTGCGTCCACGCCGTCCTGGATGAGCTTCTCGATCTTGTCGAGCATCTTGCGCTGCATCTTCGCCATGGCCTCGCCGATCTCGCCCGACCCGTTGTAGCGCTCGCGCACGAGGACCACGGCTAGGTCGCGCGACTCCGCAAGCCGTGCGAAGTGCGCACTGAGGATCTTGCTGAAGCGCTCTCGCACCGACACACCGCTCTTCGCCATCGATTCGTAGAGCCCGACTTCCTCCTCGAACTCACGCTCGAAAATGGAGAGCAGGACTTGAGCCTTGCTCTCGAAGTAGTTGTAGATCGTGCCAACAGCGATCCCGGCCTCTTCGGCAATCTCCTCGGCGCGCGTCGCGTGGAAGCCCTTCCGGGCGAACACGCGGATCGCCGCGTTGCGAATCAGGTCCTGCTTCGCCGGGTCGTTCGCCATCGTCTCCTCCGTATGAATGAACGTTCATTCATATTCTAGCGAGTCGGGAATCCTTGTCAAGGAACGGCCGCTTGACACGCGGCAAACGGCTGTAGGTCAGCGATGGCGTCGCTGTCGGGCGGGTCCGAAAGAGCTACCGATCGGCCTCGGTCGTTCCCTTGCCCTGCGGATCCGCGCCCATCCGCGCGATGGCGTCCTCGAGCGGCTTGAGCGAGACCTCCTCGGACGAATGCTTCTCGTAGTACCCGAACGGGTTGTCGAGGTCGCCGATGAGGAGGAGGAGGAAGGCGAGCAGGAAGACGATCACGCCGACGATGAACAGCGACTCGTAGAATGGCTCGATCTTCGACAGGATGAGCGCCAACGATAGGAGTCCGGTCGTGAGTTCGGCGATCAAGTAGCCGGACGAGATGAACGACGTCTCGCGAATCGTGTGGATGCGGACGAGCGCGCGGCGAAGCGCGTGCTGCTCCTGCTTGATGCGGGCGATGGATGCCGCCTGCGCCGGCGACTCGAGCGCGAGGAGGCGCGGGCTGAGGTCGCCGAGCGTGTTCATCAGCTCCGACGTACGCTGCTTCTTGTAGAACCAGTCGTGGAGGGACGTCGCGAGGTCGCGCACGCCGGCGGTGACGGCGTCCGCGGCGGATGCCGACGTGGCATCATTCGCTCGTCGAGCCATGCTTTTTGCCTCGTCGAAAAGGATCTCGAGCGACGCGGCCACCTCGCCCGGCAGCTTCTCGCTCTCCTTGAAGTCGGCCAACACGCCACTCAGGAGGAAGCCCATCAGGAACACGTCGGCGGCCACAATGCCGGAGAGAAGCGGATTGAGTGACAGTGCCTCCCA
>Ga0247842_10003244_pt1 | contig 22345 bp, 18 predicted proteins | sample LaCruzMarch2015__3_FD_192411 | JGI IMG/M metagenome (GOLD analysis project Ga0247842, IMG submission 192411) | Freshwater microbial communities from meromictic Lake La Cruz, Castile-La Mancha, Spain - LaCruzMarch2015_19m | ecosystem: Environmental > Aquatic > Freshwater > Lake | place: Spain...
GAAAAAAGATAATAATCTTATTCAATCAAATGTTTCTATGTCGATAAGCGCGGGCAGGCTAGCCGTAGCGGCCGCGCCAAGTTCAGTTCAGGCTCATGAAACCCTGGGCATGATTTACCGGGATGTCCGGCTGCTTACGATTGGCTCAGAAATTTGGGCAACGCGGTTTTTTGAGAGCGCCTTAGCGCTTGAGCCAACTAATCCGGTGTTAACCACGGAGTTAGCCAAGGCTTATTTAAATAATAATGATATGGCTAACGCGGAAAAATATTTTATTAAAGCGGCAGAACTAAAACCAAATTATTATGAAGCTAAATTTGGTTTGGCAAAGGTTTATTTAAAAAATAAAAAAGACAATTTAGCGCTTAACCTATTAAATGAATTGTCGACAGAGGTTATAGACCAGGAAATTTTTTATGAGTTGGGGCGTTATTATTATAACCACGGCGAAATTGATAAAGCCATAGACAGGCTTAAGCTTGCGTTAAGCCTCTCGCCCAAGCATTCTAATAGCTTATATAGTTTAGGCATAGCCTATGAAGCTAAAGGAGATGCGGCGGAAGCTTTGAAATATTATAAAAAAGTGTTAGAATTAAATCAGGGGAATGAGGAGGTGACTAAAAAAATTAAAGATTTAAGTAAATAAAATTTTCAATTTTTAATTTTCAAACAATTTTCAATGAATTAATTTTCCCTGCCGAGACAGGACAAGCAATTTAATCATTGAGAAATTAAAGCATTGTTTAGAAATTTAAAATTAGAAATTAATTTAATCTATGTTTAATAAAATTACTGAATGGTGTTTAGGCACCAGGGAAAAGAGAAAAACTATTCTTTGGGCGGTGATTATTTTAATTTTGGCCTTGTTGATTTTAACGGTTTTTAACGGGCTGTTTAGCGGCAGTAACAAAAACTTCGGGCGTTTGTCCGATTGGGCTGATTTTTCTAAATATCAAGCGGTGTTTTTATCTAACGGCCAAGTTTATTTTGGCAAAGTAACCGATGCCAACATTCAAACTTTGGTTTTAGAGAATATTTATTATCTGCGTTCGGCCGGTAATTTGCAGACTTCTGATGTTAAAAATTCAACCACCACTCCGGAAACGGATAATTTTTCACTGGTTAAATTAGGCAACGAACTTCACGGTCCGGAAGATAAAATGTCCATTAATTTAAGCCAAGTATTATTTGTTGAAGATTTAAAACCAGATTCTAAAGTGGTGGAAGCAATCAGGGCGTATGAATTAAAGAAATAAAATATTTATTTTTGAATAAAAAACAAACCGTTTAACAGGTTTGTTTTTTTGTGCCCCGGGAGAGAATCGAACTCTCATGAAATTGCTTTCACACGAGTTTGAGTCGTGCGCGTCTGCCAGTTCCGCCACCGAGGCAATATTGTGTGTATTGTAAAATAAAACTAGCTAAAATTGCTAGCGACTTTATTATAAATTATATCATTAAAATTGTCAAAGCAACTTAATTGGGGTATAATAATAAATGTAAAACATTTAAATAAAAATTTTATAGATTTTTATCATGGGTAAAATAATTTCCATAGTCAACCAAAAAGGCGGGGTGGGCAAAACCACCACGGCTTTAAATTTGGGCGCTTATTTAGCCTATCTGGGCAAGCAGGTTTTACTCGTGGACATTGATCCGCAAGCCAATGCCACTTCGGGGCTGGGCGTTGACCATAAAAATTTAGAGCATGGCGTTTACGAAGCTTTAATCGGGCAAAAGCCTATTTTTGAAGTAATAAAATATACTTTGCAAGACGGTTATAAAATCGCTCCGGCTACAATTGCTTTGGCCGGAGCCGGCATTGAGTTGGTGAATATGGAAGATAGGGAATTCAGGTTGGCGCGCATTTTAGAGCATGTAAAAGATGAATATGATTATATTATTATAGACGGTCCGCCATCACTCGGGCTTTTAACGGTTAATAGTTTAGTGGCCGCGGATGAAGTTCTGATTCCGATTCAAAGCGAATATTTTGCCCTAGAGGGCTTAAGCCAATTGCTTGAAACTATCGGTTTAGTGCAAAACAATTTAAAGCCGGAATTAGGCATTATGGGCGCGGTGATTACCATGTTTGATAAACGCAATCGTTTATCCGGTTCGGTTATGAATGAGCTTTACCAATATTTTCCCAACCGGGTTTTTCGCAGCATTATTCCGCGCAGCGTAAAATTAGCTGAAGCCCCGAGTTATGGCCGTTCCATTCTATATTATGACCCAGCTTCTAAAGGCGGACGGGCGTATGAAAAATTAGCAAGAGAAGTAATTGATTTGGAGAGAAGATAGATTGTCATGCTGGAGGGAGCTCCGACGCTTTAGTCGGAGCGACCGATAGCATCTTGAGATTCTATCGCTTCACTTCGTTACGCTCCAGAATGACAAATAAAAATTAATAATAATTTATAATAATATGTCTAACAGTTTAGGCAGGGGACTGTCATCCCTGATTCCGCAAAAAGTTAATAAAATCGCCGTAACATCTTCCGGCGACGCCGTGGTTAATGTAACGAGCGTTGCCGACAAAGGCCGAGTGCTTGAGCTAAAACCGGATCAGATCGGGGTTAATCCCATGCAGCCGCGCAAAAATTTTAATGAACATCAGCTAAATGAATTAGTTGAGTCCATTAAACAGTACGGCATAATCCAGCCGTTGATTGTTACGCAAAATTTTCCGGCTGGCGGAGGTAAATTTGAATTAATCGCCGGAGAAAGGCGCTTAAGAGCGGCTAAAATTTTAGGCCTTTCTTCCATACCGGCCATAGTCAGGCAGGCGGATGAGCAACAAAAACTTGAATTGGCGTTAGTGGAAAATTTACAAAGAGAAGATTTAAATTCCATTGAAACCGCTCTTGCTTATCGCAAGTTAATTGATGAATTTAATTTAAGCCAGGAAGAATTGGCGGTTAGGGTTAGCCGGTCGCGGCCGGTCATAACCAATACTTTAAGATTTTTAAATTTACCGGAAGAAATTCAAAATGCTTTGATTGAGGGAAAAATAACCGAAGGCCACGCTAAAATAATTGTTGGCCTTGAAAGTGAAGCTCAGCAATTTGCGCTGTATAAAAAAATACTTTTAAACAAGATGACGGTTGACGACTCTTTAAAAGAAACCAGGGTTATGGGCGGAACTAAGCAAGCCAGAATTAAGATAAATTACGCGGACAAAGATAAAGAATTTGCTTTTCGCCAGTTTTTCGGCACTAAAGCCGAAGTTAAGCGCAAAGGCAAGGGCGGAGAAATTATTATTTATTTTTTTAGCGACGAGGAACTAGGGGAAATAGTTGAAAAAATAAGAAAATAAGAAAGCAAAAAATAAAAAATCGTTCAATAAATTAGGGCGGTTTTTTGTTTGCTATTTTTTGTTAAAATGTTATTATAATAACGTAAAAGGAGGCACAAATTATTTGTGCCTTTAGCATGTTTATATGAAATTTACCCACCTTCATGTCCATAGCCATTATTCTTTGCTTGACGGCTTAACTAAAATTGACGAGTTGATTTTAAAAGCCAAAGCTAATAATTGCACTAGTTTGGCCTTAACCGACCATGGCGTGATGTATGGCGCTATTGAGTTTTACCAAAAATGTAAAAAAGCCGGCCTTAAGCCGATTATTGGCGTGGAAGCTTATTTAGCGCCAGGATCGCGGCTTGATAAGAATATAAGATCTGATGAAAGAAATTATCATTTAGTGCTTCTGGCTAAAAATAAAATCGGTTATCGCAACTTGATTAAATTAACTTCTATCGCGCACTTAGAGGGTTTTTATTATAAACCCAGAATTGATTGGGAGGTTTTAGCAAAACATAAAGACGGTTTAATTGCTTTAACCGCTTGTTTGGCCGGTGAAATCCCCAAACTGATAGCGGCCGAGAAATTAGACAAGGCAAAAAAAAGAATTTTGGAATACGCAGCAATTTTCGGTCCGGGTAATTTTTATTTGGAATTACAGAGTCATCCTAACCTTGAGAGCCAAGAAAAGGTTAACCAAGCCTTAATAAGTTTTTCGCGAGAATTAAATCTTCCCTTAGTGGCCACTAATGATGTCCATTATTTAAATAAAGATGATGATGAGGCGCAGGATGTCTTATTGTGTTTACAGACCAAGAAAAAAAAGGAAGACCGAGACAGAATGATGATGCTAGGCGGTGATTATTCTTTTCGTGGCGTTAAAGAAATGGCTGAGTCGTTTAAAGATGTGCCTGAGGCGATTGCCAATACGGAAAAAATAGCCGAAGCCTGCAACCTGGAAATTGAATTGGGTAAAATTCAATTGCCTTATTTTAGTGTGCCGGATGGCGAAAATATTGACGGTTATATTGATAATTTATGCCGCCAGGGCCTTTTAGATCGTTATGGCAAAAACTATGAGCAAATTGAACCTGAGATAAAAGAAAGAATGGATTATGAATTATCAGTTATTAAAAAAATGGGTTGGCCATCATACTTTTTGATAGTGTCTGATTTTGTTAATTGGGCGAAAAATAATAAAATTGTGGTTGGACCGGGCCGCGGTTCGGCAGCCGGTTCGCTCGTGTCTTATTTATTAAACATCACTAATATTGATCCGCTTAAATATGATTTGTTATTTGAGCGTTTTTTAAATCCGGACAGAATCTCCATGCCTGATATTGATATGGATTTTGCCGATATCAGGCGCGATGAAGTTTTAAAATATGTGGAGAATAAATACGGCAAAGACCATGTTTCACAAATAATTACTTTTGGAACCATGGCGGCGCGGGCCGCGATTCGCGATGTCGGCCGGGTGCTTGGCTACCCTTATGAATTATGCGATAAATTGGCTAAAATGATTCCGATGTTTTCTAAAATCAATCAAGCGGTTGAGGAAATTGGCGAATTAAAAGAAATTTATAAAACCGACCAAGCCGCTAAACAGGTAATTGATTATGCTAAACGGCTTGAAGGTGTAGCGCGGCACGCTTCAACCCATGCTTGCGCGGTTATTATTACCAAAGACCAGCTGACCGAAAATGTGCCTTTGCAATATGCCTCCTCCTCCGATCGCTCGGTTATCTCGCAATATTCAATGCATCCGATTGAAGATCTCGGCATTTTAAAAATGGATTTTTTAGGCCTGAAAAATTTAACCATTATTGAGTCGACTATAAAAATTATAAAAAATACCAGGGGGCTTTTGATTAATATTGATAAAATTCCTCAAAATGATGAGTTAACTTATAAATTATTTCAAGCAGGAGAAACCACCGGCGTGTTTCAGTTTGAATCAAGCGGCATGAAAAGATATTTAAGGGAATTAAAACCGACGGATTTTGAAGATATTATCGCCATGGTGGCTTTATATCGCCCCGGACCCATGGAGTGGATTCCTGATTATATTAAAGGCAAACATGGTAAAAAGAAACCAAACTATTTGCATCCAAAATTAAAACCCATTTTGGAAAAGACCCATGGCGTGGCGATTTATCAGGAACAGGTTATGCAATTAGCCCGCGATTTAGCCGGTTTTACTATGAGTGAGGCGGATGTTTTAAGAAAAGCCATGGGCAAAAAAATTATTAAATTGTTAATTGAACAAAAAGAAAAATTTATTGACGGCTGTGTTAAAAATGGCATACCCAGCCAGCAGGCCGAAAAGATTTTTGCTTTTATCGAGCCTTTCGCCGGTTATGGTTTTAATAGGAGCCACGCCGCCTGCTATGCTTTAATCGGTTATCAAACCGCTTATTTAAAGGCGCACTGGCCGACGGAATTTATGGCCGCGCTTCTTACCGCTGATCAGCAGAATACCGACCGCATTGCCATTGAAATTGATGAATGCCGACACATGGGCATAAAAGTTATGGCTCCGGATATAAACGAATCTTTTAGCTCTTTCACCGTAGTGACATCCGGCACGGAAAAAAATATGGCGGTTAATCCGGATGAAGCGCCTGACACTATCCGCTTTGGCTTAAAAGCCGTAAAAAATATTGGCGACCATATTGCCGAAGAAATAATTACAGAACGCAAGAAAAACGGCCCCTACAAAGATATTACGGATTTGTTGGAAAGAGTTTGCGATAAAGACTTAAATAAAAAGTCGCTTGAAAGTTTGATTAAATCAGGCGGCCTTGATAAATTCGGCGAACGCGGCCGATTGTTGGGCAACATGGATAATATTTTGGAATTTAACCGCGAAACCACCAAAACCAAAACCAACGGCCAAGTTAGTTTATTTTCTGATGCTCCGAGTTTAAATTTCAGCCGTAAACTTAAACTTGAACAAGCGCCGGCCGCTACGCAGAGAGAGAAACTGGCTTGGGAAAAAGAACTCTTAGGCCTTTATATCAGCGAGCATCCCTTTTCCGAATTTAAACAGTTTTTGAATCAATTTATTTTGCCGGCGGCGGGCTTGGCCGAGCATAAATCCGACCACCAAATTTATGTCGGCGGTGTTATTACTAAAATTAAAAAAATTATAACTCGGTCTAACGAACCGATGCTGTTTGTCAAAATTGAAGATAATAGCGGGAATCTTGAAATATTAGTTTTCCCCAGTTTATTAAAAGATAATAATTTAATTTGGCAAGAAGGCAAAGTGGTACTTTGCCAAGGGAAATTATCAGACAAGGATCAAGAATTTAAGCTGCTTTGTAATAAAGCGGTTGAGTTGAATATTGAAACTGCCGGGGAGGTAATAAAAAAATTTACGGCTTTAGGCAACGCGAAAAATAACGGCGAGCCGAGAAAATCTTTTGGTTATCCCTCGCCAAAATACGCGTCAAAGCCTCCGGGAGAACATTCGGCTATGCCGATTTCAAAATATTTAATTTTTAAGGATGATAATTTATATATAAATTTAAATTTAAGCGCTGGCGCTTTGGTGTTAGAAAAGTTGAAAGAAGCGCTTTTGAAAAATAGCGGCGATAAGAAGGTGTTTTTTAGATTATTGTCCGGTGCCGGCGCTAAAGCTAACTTAGTTGAGACCGATTTCAAAGTTAATTATAATAAATCTCTGGTTGAAGCCATAGATAATATTTTGAAGCATTAGACAAAAAATGTAAAAGTTGGTAGAATAAAATTATAATATTTAAGCCATTATATTATGAACGAAGAAAAAAATATTACCTCGGCCAAGACCAAGGTTAAAAAAGTGAAAGCTAAAACCATTAAAAAGAAAAAGGCAAAAAAATCACCGTTTGGCTTAAGCGATAATTTAAATATTGTGCCGGCTATGCCAGAAGCTGGTTTTAAAATAAAAGAAGAATCATTAGCGTCAAAATCAAGCGAGTCGAAAAATATTTATAGAAAAATCGCTTATAGCTTTATAATTTTAACTTTAATATTAGTCGCGGCTGTGTTGTATTTTGGTTTTTCCAAACTAACTATTGTTATTATCCCGGCTCAAGAAAAAATTACCGATAATTCAACCGTGGAAATAGTTAGCCAAACCAGCGGTTTTACTTTAGCGCCTGAGCAGATTTACGGTATAGTTAGGCAGGTGCCGGTAGAACAATCCAGAGAATTTAGCGCCAGCGGCAAAGAAGTTTTAGGAGAAGAGGTGGCCGGTAAAGTTATTATTATTAATAATTATATAAAAAATCAGCCTTTGGTGGCAACGACCAGACTGCTTAGCTCCGATAACAAGCTTTTTAGATTGAAAAATACGGTTAATGTTCCGTCCGGAGGCCGGGTAGAGGCAGAGGTTTATGCTGATACTGCAAAGCCGGAAATGGCGATTGGACCGGGTAAATTTACCATACCTGGACTGTGGGCCGGCATCCAGGACAAAATTTATGCTGAGAGCCAAGAGCCGATGAAATATAACCAAAAGATTAAATATATGATTCAGCAAAGTGATATTGATAATGCGGTCAGCCAGTTAAAAAATGATCTTTTGGCTAACGCCAAAAATAAAATCGGCCAAGCTTACAAAGATTATTCGCAGGCGTTGTTTGTGGTTGATAATAATTCAGTCACCCAGGAAATTAGCGGTAAAGTAGGAGAAGAAAAAGAAAAATTCAGCATTAAAATGAAAACTATGGTTACGGTAGTGGCTTTTAATGATGATGAAGTTTATAATCAGATTAAAGCTAGGTTGACGGAGATACTGGCCGACGATAAAGAAATTTCTAAATTTAATAAACAAGACATGTCCTATACTTTGGAAAGTTCTGATATAAATCAGGCCGTGGCGATGGTTAATGTTGATTCTTCCGCTCAAGCGGCTTTAAAAGACAGCGCTAAAATAATAAAGAAAAATAATTTGGCCGGATTAAGCTATGAACAGCTTAGGGTTTATTTAAATGGTTTGCCGGAAGTGGCCGGTTATCAGATAAAATTTTTCCCGTCGTTTGTCAAAAAAGCGCCTAATTTAGTTGATCGGATTGAAATACAGATAAAAAAATAATTGACATTTTTGTTTGATTAAAATATACTGATATTAAATAAGGCGATTGCTATGGTTACCAGCCATAGTCCTTAAATGGAATCCCGTTCGCGCGGGACTAAGCCTGTAGTTAAGCGCTCCGTTCCGCCGACCGGCGGATTGCGGGGAAGTCGGGTGGAACCACGGACCAACATAAGGCTCGTCCCGAACATTTATTTTTTAGATGTTCGAGATGAGCCTTTTATAATTATAAGTATAATTGTCATTCTGGAGGGAGCGCCAGCGACCGATAGAATCTCGTCAAGATCCTATCGCTCCTTTCAGTCGCTCCAGGATGACAAACCAAAATATATGACCGAAGAAAAAAACAATAAATTAGAAATGATGCGCCATTCATTGTCGCATATTATGGCCGCGGCCATATTGAAGCTTTGGCCTAAAGTTAAATTTGCTATCGGTCCGGCTGTGGATAATGGTTTTTATTATGACATAGACTACGGCAAAACAAAAATCAGTGATAGTGATTTAGTAAAAATTGAAGAAGAGATGAAAAATATTATTAAAGCTAATATGTCGTTTGAAAAACTAGAACTGCCGGTTGTTAAAGCTTTGGCGCGTGAAAAAAAGAACGGACAGATTTATAAAGAAGAATTAATAAAAGATTTAAAAAAGGCCGGAGAGAGTTCCGTAAGTTATTATAAATTAGGTGAATTTGAAGATTTATGTATCGGTCCGCATCTTAAATCTACCGGTCAGGTGCAAAGTGGCAGCTTTAAATTGGAAAAGCTAGCCGGAGCGTATTGGCGCGGGGATGAAAAAAATAAAATGCTAACTCGCATCTATGGCATTGCTTTTGTTGCTAAAAAAGAATTAGATGAATATTTAAAAATGATGGAAGAGGCGGAAAAAAGAGACCATAGAAAAATTGGCAAAGAGTTGGACTTGTTTGTTATTTCAGAGCTAGTCGGACCGGGTTTGCCGTTATACACTTTTAAGGGCGCAACTATCCGACGCGAAATAATTAATTATTCCAATGAACTTCAAAAAGAGATAGGCTATCAGGAAGTCCACACCCCGAACATGAATAAAGGGGAGTTATTTAAAGTCTCTGGCCATTATGAAAAATATAAGGAAGATATGTTTAAAGTCGTTTCAAATTATACTGAAGAAGAATATTTTTTAAAACCGATGAATTGCCCTCAGCATACGCAAATTTATGCCGCGAAAATGCGTAGTTACAGGGACTTGCCGATTAGAATAGCGGATTTTGCCAATCTTTATCGCGACGAAAAGCCTGGGGAACTTTCGGGGCTCACGCGCCTTAGATGTTTTTGCCAAGATGATGGCCATAGTTTTTGCCGTGAAGATCAGATTAAAGAAGAATTCTTGTCTGTTTTGGCAGCGATTAATAAAGCCATGAAAGTTTATGGCATGAATTATAAAATCAGGCTCTCGCTTTGGGACCAGGAGCATCCGGAAAAATATTTGGGCGACGCTCCGGTTTGGGAAAAATCACAAAAATTGCTGGAAGAAATTTTAATTGAGAGCAAAATTAATTATTACCGAGCGGTGGGTGAAGCCGCCATATATGGTCCAAAAATGGATTTACTTTCTAAAGATTCACTCGGCCGTGAATGGCAAATATCCACTATCCAGCTTGATTTTATTATGCCCCAAAGATTCGGCTTGTCTTATATTGACGAGAATGGCAAACAAAAGACGCCAGTTATGATCCATCGGGCGATTGTGGGCTCGCCAGAACGATTTCTTGGAATTTTGATTGAGCATTACGCCGGCGCTTTCCCGGTCTGGCTGGCTCCGGTGCAAGTTAAGATTGTTTCCGTAGGCGCGGCGCATGTGGAATTCTGCCGCGAGCTGGCGGATGAGTTCAAACAAAACAACATTAGGGTGGAAGTTGACGAGTCGGATGAAACCGTGGGCAATAAAATTAGAAAAGCCGTGGCTGAAAAAGTGCCTTATATGCTGGTAATCGGCGACCGAGAGATGTCGTCCGATAAATTAGCGGTAAGAGATAGGGGAGAGAAAACCACCAGAGAAATTGGTAAAGAAGAGTTTATAAAAGAAGTTAAGGAAAAGATTAGACGAAGAAAATAAAATATAAAAAAATACCTTGTGAAATACGAGGCGTTTTTTGTATGTATAAATTTTAGATATCCAAATTTTTTACTTTTTTGGCGTGAGTCTGGATGAAGTGTTTGCGCGGCGCTACGTCAACGCCCATAAGCATTTCAAAGGTTTCATTGGCTAAAGCCGCGTCGTCAACATTAACTTGCTTCATAATGCGGGTTTCCGGGTTCATGGTAGTTTCCCAAAGCTGTTCCGGGTTCATTTCACCCAAACCTTTATAGCGCTGGATGTTTATGCGCACAGAAGCTCTAGCTTTATTTATTTTAACTTCTTCTTCGGTTTGATTTTCTTCGGCCAATTCATCTTCCGTGGCCTCGGTTTCAATTACTTCCGCCTTACCGCCGCCGAATTCTTTTACAACTTTTTCTTTTTCTTCGTCAGAATAAGCATATCTTACGCTCGTGCCTTTTTTAATCTGATAAAGCGGCGGTTGGGCAATATATAAATTACCGTTAGTCACCAGGGCATTAAAATGCCGGTAAAATAAAGTTAAAAGCAGAGTCCTGATATGTGCGCCGTCAACATCGGCATCGGTCATTATAACAATGCGGTGATAGCGCAATTTTCCCAAATCAAATTGGTCGTCAATATTCGCGCCCAGCGCGATGACTAAATTTTTTATTTCATTATTAGCCAGCATTTTATCAAGTCGCGCCCGTTCAACATTTAAAATTTTACCGCGCAAGGGGAGTATGGCTTGGAATTTTCTGTCCCGGCCCTGCTTAGCTGAACCGCCGGCCGAATCGCCCTCAACAATATATAATTCGCTTTCTTCCGGTTTCCGGCTTGAACAATCGGCCAGTTTGCCGGGCAGAGTCATGCCTTCAAGCGCGCCTTTTCTTAAAATTGAAGCGCGAGCCGTGCGAGCCGCAATACGCGCCTGGGCTGAAAGAAAACATTTAGCCACTATAGCTTCGGCTTCACGCGGGTTTTCCTGCAAAAAGGTAGCAAAGCTGTCGCCGAAAATTTGTTCAACATAAGTTTTAATTTCTGCGTTGCCTAATTTACCCTTAGTTTGCCCTTCAAATTGAGGGTTGGTTAATTTTACGCTGATAATAGAGGTTAGACCTTCGCGCACATCTTCGCCAGTCAGATTCTCATCTTTTTCTTTGATTAAATTTTGCGCTCTGGCATAGCTGTTTAGTGTTCTGGTTAAAGCCGTGCGAAAGCCAACTATATGCGTGCCGCCCTCGGGATTGATGATGTTATTGGCGAAAGCCAAGGTGGTTTCATTAAAGCCGTCATTATATTGTAAAGCCACTTCAACTCGCGAGTCGTTTACTTCCTTGTCAACGTAAAAGATAGTTTCATTTTTTACTTGGTTGTTGCGATTTAATGATTTTACATAAGCCTTAATGCCGCCTTCAAAATAAAATTTGTAGTTTTTAGCGCGATGACCTTTTCTTTTGTCGGCCACTTTAATGGTTACGCCCTTAGTTAGATAAGTTTGCTGCCTTAGGCGGTCTAAAATTGTTCCCCAATTGAATTCCAGCTCCTCAAAAATTTGCGCGTCCGGCTTAAAAGTAATAGTGGTGCTGGTTTTTTTTGAATTGCCAATCGGTTTAACTTTTTTTAAAGGTTTGCCTCGTTCATATTCTTGCATCCAGATTTTACCTTCGCGGTGCACCTCGGCTTTTAAGTATTCGCTTAAAGCGTTAACTACGCTGACGCCGACGCCATGCAAGCCGCCGGAAACTTTATAGCCGCCGCCGCCGAATTTTCCGCCAGCGTGCAATTTCGTTAAAACCGTTTCCAGAGCCGAAACTTTGGTTACTTTATGAATTCCCACCGGAATACCGCGGCCGTTGTCAAAGACTTCAACCATGCCATTAGAGAGCAGGGTAACGGCGATTTCCGTGGCATGGCCGGCCATGGCTTCGTCAATGCCATTGTCAACCACTTCCCAGACCAGGTGATGCAAGCCGGTAGATGAGGTTGAACCGATATACATACCCGGCCTTTTGCGAACAGGATCAAGCCCTTCAAGCACGGTAATTGACTCGGCATCATAAGCAGTCTCGGTGATTTTTTTACTTAGTTTTTTATCTGCCATAATATTGATAAATTTATTTTAATATTAGCCATTTAAACATAAAAACGGACCCAGTATTTCGGGCTTATTTTTATACCTTAATTTTAGCAAAAAAAACCATAGCTGGCAAGAGAATAAATAGGGTATTTCTAACCGTAAATCCAGTTTGCCAGAAGGGTTAAATTTATGTTAAAATAAATTATAATAATTGAATAAAAATTTATGGATAACAACCAAAATTTTAATCAAGACAAAACCAAGATAAAAGAAATTGAGGCAAAAATGAAAAATTATGTCAGCACCGAAGGCATTACCACTAAACAGCTGGAAATCGGTTTATGGTATATTGAGCATAAAAAACAGCTAAAAATGTTTTTGGTCGGTTTTTTAATTTTAGTTTCTGCGGTTTCTTGGGTGTATACAATTTACGGTTTTGCTTATTATATCGCCCGCGGCATGAGCGAAGATGAAATATTAACCAGGCAATTGGTGCAGATTAATGGCGCTAGCCATGATTATGTTATGCAAGTTGGGGCTAAGGATTTAGTTCTTGGGTCGGTAGAAATTATTAAGTCGTCTGATAAAAAATATGATCTCTACACAAAGCTAAAAAATGATAATCCAAAATGGTGGGCGGAATTTGATTATTATTTTACTGCCGCCGGCAAACAAACGGAAAAAATTAAAGGCTATATTTTACCGGAGGAGGTAAAATACCTGGCGGCTTTGGCAGAGGATTTTTCTTATTATCCGGAAGATGGCCGGCTGATTATAGAAAATCTTAATTGGCGTAGAATCAATCAGCACGAGATAGCCGATTGGGATGCTTATCAAGCCGGCCATTTAAATATTGAAAGCGTTGATATTAAATTTACCCCCGCCAATGCCAGCCCGTTGTCGGGAAGATTAGGTTTAAATCAGCTAAGCTTTAGCGCTATTAACCATACGGCTTATAATTATTGGAGCGTTGGTTTTGTTATTTTGTTTTATTCAAGCGATCGAGTAACAGCCATTAATCATTATATTTTGAATGATTTTATGTCAGAGCAAAAAAGATTGGTGGAAATTAGCTGGGCTGGAGATTTGGGCCGGGCGGACAGGATTGAAATAATTCCGGAAATTAATATAATGAAAGATAATATATATATTAAATATGACGGCGGCATAGGGCAGCAGAAGTAATTTTCAATTTCTAATTTCTAAACAATGTTTCAATGTTTTAAACTAATGCATTATAAAGAAAAGTTTGAAAATTGACTAATTTGAAAATTGTTTGAAAATTGTTTGAAAATTGAAAATTGAGAATTTTTTATTATGTTTAACAAACTATTAATATACCTCAAAAACTTCGACTGGATATTGTTTACCTCCATCTTACTCTTGATCTGTTTTGGTTTGGCGGAAATTTATAGCGTGGCTTTAGGCAGGTCGCAACTAGATTTGCTTAATTTTAAGAAGCAAATTATTTTTATTGTTTTAGGAATAATACTGCTTTTTTTATTGGCCGGTTTTGATTATCACAGCTTAAGAAGTTATAGTAAATATTTTTATATTTTGGGGCTGGCTTTATTAATTGGAGTTTTATTTTTCGGGCAAACTGTCCGCGGAACCAAAGGCTGGTACAGCCTGCCCGGTTTTAATCTTCAGCCGGTTGAGTTTATAAAATTTGTTCTCATTTTATTTTTGGCTAAATATTTCTCTTCGGCTTCGCCCAAGACTAAAGAATTTAAACGCTTGTTAATTTCCGGCGGCGGGACTTTGTTATTTATAGTTTTAGTTTTGGCTCAACCGGACTTCGGTTCAGCGGCTTTATTATTTTTACTTTGGCTGTCAATGATAATATTGGTTGGTTTTAATAAAAAATATTTTTTGGTTATAGGTTTAATTTTAGCTATAGTTTTTTCCGGTTCTTGGTATTTTGCGCTAGAGGACTATCAAAAAGAAAGAATAGTTACTTTTTTAAATCCTTCATTTAATCCTCTGGATCAGGGTTATAACGTTTCACAGGCGATTATTGCCGTTGGCGCCGGTGGTTTAATCGGCCGCGGGCTTGGTTTTGGCTCACAATCGCAATTGAAGTTTTTGCCCGAAGCTCAGACTGATTTTATCTTTGCCGTGGTGGCTGAAGAGCTTGGTTTTTCCGGGGTCTTGCTAATTTTATTGTTTTTTGGTATATTTTTTTATCGTTGCCTGTATCATCTGAAAAGAGTCAACAACGATTTTGGCATATTTTTTATTTTAGGCTCCGTAAGCTTGATTTTTATTGAAATGTTTATTAATATTGGTATGAACCTGGGCATCTTACCGGTAGTTGGAATTTCTTTGCCTTTTTTAAGCTATGGTGGCAGCGGCATGATTTCCAGCTTAATGTTGGTTGGAGTGATAGAAAATATTATTATCAGATCAAAAATTAATTATTAATAATACTAATAAAGGCGAATTCCTTTATAATTCGTTAAAATTTACGATTATATGACAACAAATGTAAAACTAAATGTTCAATTAAGAAGCGAAAGCAATGGCAAGGCCAAAGATATTAGAGCCACTGGTTTTATCCCCGCGATTGTTTACGGTTTTGGTAAAAAAAACCAGAATATCAAAGTTAAAAAATATGATTTTGGAAAAGTTTTCGCCATAGCCGGTGAATTTAATTTAGTTGATTTATCAATTGACGACGCTGCGCCCGTAAAAGTTATTATTAAGGATGTCCAGCGCGACGGTTTGACCGACGGCGTTGTTCATATTGATTTTTATCAAGTTGATATGACTAAAAAAATTACTACCGAGATGCCTTTAAATTTTATTGGTGAAGCCAAAGCGGTAAAAGAATTGGGCGGAACTTTGGTAAAAAATATGGATACGGTTGAGGTTGAATGTCTGCCCGGAGATTTGGTCAGCCATATTGATGTTGATATCTCTAAATTGGGAGCATTTGATCAATTTATCAGGTTGCACGATCTAGTCTTGCCGAAAGGCGTAGTTCTAGCGCAAGAAACTAATGAAGCCGTGGTTGGCGTAGTAGAAACTAAGATTGAAGAAGAGGCGCCCAAGCCGGTTGAGGCCGAGTCCGCTGAAACTCCGGTTCAAGAAGCAGGCGCTGAAACAAAAGACGCGCCAGAAAAAAAGTAAAAATTTGCCAGTATATTTTATAAAAATAAAAAACAGCTCAATTCGGAGCTGTTTTTTTATTCTCTAATATTCAATTTGCAGCCTAATTTATAATCTGGTATAATTTAATCAAATTAACCTCGTTGAATTTAAATCAAAATTAGGAGCAAAGCGTGTTTAAAGCGGTAAAATTATTTTTAAAAATATATTTTTTTCGTTTTTATATTGACGAAAAAATAAAAGTATGGTTAAACAAAGATTTAATAACGCTAATAGAAAATCGGCATTAAGTAATTTGACCGGCTTTACTTTAATTGAACTTTTGGTGGTAATTTCAATTATCGGTTTTTTAACCGTGGCCTCGGTGGTGATTTTTAATATTGTTAGAATGAATGCCAGAGACGCGGTTAGAACGGGTAATATCGCCACTATTACGCGCGCTTTGACCATGTATTTGAATGATTCAAGAACCGGTTATCCGGCTTCAACCGGCGAATGCTTAAAGGAAAGTTCCGGGGTCGGAGCCGAGCTTAAAGCTTCTCAAGTGGTATTAGCCGTACCTTTAGACCCTCTATGGCCGGCTGTCTTGCCAAGCAGTGTTAATAGTGGAGTCGCCGTTAGCCCATCGCAGAATTTTTGTTATTATTATTTTTCACAATTCAACAACCAGTATAAAATTAGCTTTTTTCTTGAATCAAATTCTAAATCCGGCAACGCCGGCATTAATACTACTGTTGTCGCTCCGTAAGCTATAAAGAATAAAAATAATTATGCCAGAATTAAATAATTTTACATATGAGAAATTCCAAAAATTGATAGCCATTGTTTTCATAGGTTGCCTAATAATGCTGTTTTTGTCCGGGTTTGATATGGTTAAATCAAAGTCCAGAGATGTAAAAAGACGGGCTGATATCAAGGTTTTAACAAGAGCTTTAGATTTGTACCATGACAAATATGGAAAATACCCGGATTCGGTTAATGATTGGCAGGGCTGGAATTTAAGCATTGGCTATAACGGCAGCAGTATTAAATTTGTAAATGAGCTTAAAGAAGAAGGATTTGTAGACAGAGAAATAAAAGATCCTGTAAATGACGTTGCTTATCATTATCGTTATCGGAAATTCCAGGCAGGCGAATATGGCTGCCAAAATTCTTTTTATATTTTACAGATTGCCGGTTTTGAATTGCCCACTAAAAATAACGGCCGAGGAGAATGCCCGGAGTTGAATTGGGTAGAGTTAGCGCCTAACGGTTATACGGTGCAAGATTTTGATTAAGAGATAGAAATAATAATTAAACGATTAAGGCCGGATAGGTCTTTTTTTATTTGGCATGAAGCTTGAGGCAGCTCGCGTTTGATGAGCTGTTTTATTTTTGTGGTTTGGCGAGGGTCAAATTCGCAGAGTACATATATATCTCGCAACTCGCAACTCGCAACTCGCAACTTTTTTATTTGTCTAAATAGTCTTTCGTAAAGCGCCAAGCCGTTTTTACCGGTGTAAAGCGCGATTTGCGGTTCAAATTTAAGGCCGATAGTATCTTGGCTAGTATTATTTTTCCACTCTTTCCAGCCATAAGGGAGATTGGCGAGAATTATGTATTTTGTATTTTGTATTATGTATTTTGGGTTATTGATAATAGGCTCTAACAGATTGCCGTGAAGAAATTTAATTTTTTTTGTAACGCCATGACGTTTAGCGTTTTGGCGGGCAACAGTTAAGGCTTTAGCAGAAATATCAGAAGCAAGGAATTTTAAATTTTTAGAATTAAATAATTTAGCTAACGTGATAATAACGCAACCACTGCCCGTTCCAACATCAACGAGAGTTACGGGTTGTGAGTTGTGAGTTACGAGTTTCAGCGCTTCCTCCACCATTAATTCGGTTTCCGGCCGGGGGATTAAGACATCTTTATTAACTTTAAAATCAAGGCTGTAGAATTCTTTATGGCCGGTTAAATAAGCGATTGGCTCGCCTTTTAGGCGTTTTGAAATTAATAATTTGAAATTAGCGGTTTGTAATTTTGTTAATTTGTATTCGTTATGAGTTAAAATAAATTCGTGCGATTTTTTTAAAATTTTGGATAATAAAATTTCCGCCTCAAGATGCGGATTGGTTATTTGGCGTCGGTTTAATTTACCGGCGCCATTTTTTAATATTTGGCCGAAAGTTATATTAATCATTTTTATTTAAGCTGGCTTTTTTTAATTCAGCAATTATTTCTTCAATACCGCCGTCCATAATTTTGCTTAACCCGTGCCAATTTTTCTTAATGCGGTGGTCGGTAAATCTATCCTGGGGAAAATTGTAAGTTCTGATTTTTTCGCTTCGGTCGCCCGAGCCGATTTGTTGTTTTCTTTGGGCTGATTCGCGGGCGTTTTTTTCCTCTTCCATCTTAGCGAGTAGCCGCGAGCGCAAAATTTGCATAGCTTTTTCTTTATTTTGGTGTTGAGATTTTTCATCCTGGCAGGTTGCCACCAGGCCGGTTGGCAGATGGGTAATTCTAATAGCCGAATAAGTGGTATTAACGCTTTGTCCGCCGGGGCCTGATGAACAAAAAGTATCAATTCTAATATCTTGGGGTTTTACTTCAACATCCATTTCTTCGGCCTCAGGCATAACCGCTACGGTTACGGCGCTGGTATGGACTCGTCCAGCCTTTTCGGTTTCCGGCACTCTTTGTACCCGGTGCGTGCCAGCTTCGTATTTCAAGCCGCCGTAAACATTTTTGCCTTCAACCGAAAATATAATTTCCTTAAGACCGCCGATGCCGATGCGGCTGGCATATAAAATTTTTAACTTCCAGCTTTGTTTTTCGGCATAATGAGCGTACATGCGGAAGAGTTCGGCCGCGAATAAGGCCGATTCGTCACCGCCGGTACCGGCTCTAATTTCCATAATAATATTTTTTTTATCATTAGGGCCGGCCGGGTTGAGTTCAGCTTTAATTTGATTTTTTAATTCTTCAGTTTGTTGCTTTAGCGCCGCGATTTCTTCTTTGGTGATTTTTAATAATTCCTGGTCAGATTCGTTTTTAATCATTTCTTCGCTTTGGTCCAGCTCAGTTTGTTTTTTTTTCAATTCTAAAATCAACCCAATCGCACATTTAAGGTTATTATGTTTTTTGGAAATTTCTCTTAGTTTTTTTTGATCGGAAATAATATTCTGATCCGAGAGCTGATTTTCCAAATCTTTAAATTTTTTTATAATATCTTCGTACATAATTTTGCCATGTCATGCCGGAGGGAGCTCCGCCGGCTGGCGGAAGCGGCCGATAGCATCTCAAGATTCTATCGCTTCACTTCGTTACGCTCCAAAATGACGTTAAATAAAAAACGGTTATTTTATATTAGGCCATAATTAAATTATAGCATAATAATAAAATAACCGTTTAGAGCAGCTATTTTTTTTCTGTTTTGGCAATTTTAGCTTTGGCTTTGGCCGCGCGTTTAACCTTTTTACCTTTACGCGCCAAAGAGGTTTTAGCTTTAGCTTCCACTTTAGCATAAAACTTCTCCACTCGGCGGGCCGAATCAAGTAGTTTTTGCTTGCCGGTGTAAAACGGATGGCAAGCCGAACAAATTTCAACTTTTAATTCCGACAAAGTTGAGCCGGTAACGAAATTATTGCCACAAGCGCAAGTCATCTTGGCTCCAGGATAATATTTCGGATGTATGTCTTTTTTCATATAAAATAGATAATTAAAAAACCAATCTTTTGGCAGATTGAATTATAAAATTAGGTTAACATAATAAATAAGTTTTGGCAAGTGTTGACAAATTGCCGTTAATATTATAATCTACTGACATAGCTTAAACAGGCTATTTTATTTAATTTATTAAATCTCTCATACTTCCATAATTTTCCTTGTCCCGATTATTCGGGATAATTGGGAGTAGAGGACTAAAGGAAAAGAATCTATGAAACTACCATCAATTGAGGAGATGCTTAAGGCTGGAATGCACTTCGGGCATCGCACATCAAAATGGCACCCTAAAATGGAGCCTTTTATTTTTGGCTCAAGAAAAGGCGTGCACATTATTGATTTAAGAAAAACGCAAAAAATGCTGGGCATTGCTTTGGAGTATATAAAAAAGCAGGCCGCTGAAGGCAAGATTATCCTTTTAGTCGGCACTAAAATGCAGGTTAAAAACACTTTGAAAAAAACCGCAGAAGAAGCCGGCGTACCTTATGTTTATTCAAAATGGTTGGGCGGATTTTTAACTAATTTTCCCATCATTAGAAACCTAATCAGAAAATTTAAAGATTTATCGGAAAAGAGAGCCGGCGGCAAACTGGATAAATATACTAAAAAAGAAAGGCTTGATTTTGACCGCCAGATAACTAAGCTGGAAACTAACGTCGGCGGCTTAGTAAGTTTAACTAAAACCCCGGATATTATTTTTATTTGGGATATTAAAAAAGAAAAAACCGCGTTTACTGAAGCTTTAAAGAAAAAAATTCCGGTGGTGGCGGTTTGCGATACCAATGTTAACCCTGACGGCGTTAAATACATTATTCCTTCTAATGACGACGCGAGCAAAGGCATAAAATTAGTCATGAACCTAGTGAAAGAGGCGATATTAGAAGGCAAAGCGGAAGGCCAAAATAAAGAGAATAAATAACATGACTGTCATGCTGGAGCGTAACGAAGTGAAGCGATAGCATCTCGAGATTCTATCGGTCGCTGACGCTCCCTCCAGAATGACAATAATGAATATTATGGAAAATATAAAAATTTTACGAGATAAAACCGGCGCTGGCATGGTTGATTGTAAAAAAGCCCTGGATGAATCCGGCGGCGACATTAATAAGGCCGTGGAGATTTTAAGAAAAAAAGGTATTGCCAAGGCGGCTAAAAGAAGTGATCGTGAAGCCGGTGAAGGCGTGGTTAAGGTCGCTTTATCAAGCGACGCCAAAATCGGCTATATCGTGCAGATTAATGCCGAAACTGACTTCGTGGTGTTAAGTGAAAAATTTCAGTCATTTGCCGAAAAGATTACACGGTTAATTATGGAAAAACAGCCGAAGGATTTGGTTGAATTAATGGCTTTAAATATTGAAGGCGTAACGGTTAAAGAAAATTTAGATAGCTTAAGCGGAATTATCGGCGAAAAATTGGATATAAAAAAATATGGCTTGCTAAAATCAGCGGGCACGGTGGCGGTTTATTCACATCTAGCCGGCAGAATTGGCGTGCTGGTGGCGCTAGACAAAGAGGGCCAAAGCGATATCGCTTATGATATAGCCATGCAAATTGCAGCCACTAATCCGAAATATATTAATCCGGAAGATGTAGCCGCCGCCGAGCTGGAAAAAGAAAAAGAAATTTATAAAGTACAGCTTTTAAAAGAGGGTAAACCGGAAAATATGATTGATAAAATTATGCAAGGTAAATTGGCTAAATTTTATGAAGAAGTCTGTTTAACAAAACAGGAGTATATTAAAGATGATAGTAAAAAAGTGGAAGATCTATTGGGAGATGTAAAAGTAGAGAAGTTTATTAGATATAGCTTATAATATTTTGTATGAAAGTAGTCCAAGTACAATTTGCTTCTTGGGATAAAAAATATAATTTTGATGCTGATGGAATTGATGTTAAAGTCGGTGATCAAGTTATTGTTAAAACTGAATTGGGCGTTGAATTGGGAAAAGTAGTCGGCTTCCATGATTCGCCGGATACAAAAATCAAAGCTAAAGTTGAAGATGAAGAGCCGGCCGTGGAAATAAAAAAAATTGTTAGAAAAGTTGAGCCGGCTGATTTAAGAAAATTGCCTAACGAAAAACAGAGAAAAAAAGATTTTATATATTGCAAAAAAATTATAGATAAATACCAATTGCCCATGAAATTGGTTGATGTGCATTACTCTTTTGACGATGCCAGAATAACTTTTCCTTTTATAGCTGATTCAAGAATTGATTTTAGGGAATTGGTAAAAGATTTAACCAAGCATTTTAGCCGTAGTATTAGATTGCAGCAGATAGGCATTCGCGATGAAGCCAGATTTTGCGGCGATTTCGGCCATTGCGGCCGCTCTTTATGCTGCGCTCGCTTTTTGGGCGACCTTAATTCCATAACTTCGGAAATGGCCGAGCTGCAGCAATGCGTCCATCGCGGCTCGGAAAGAATTTCCGGCGTTTGCGGCCGTTTAATGTGCTGTCTGGCTTATGAAGAAGATGGCTATAAAAAGTTAGCGGAAAATTTGCCGCCGATTGACGCTCAAATTAAAGTTGAAGGCAGGAAAGGACGGGTTTTAGCGCGCTATATTTTAAAACAGACGGTAAAAGTTTTGTTGGACGAAGGCAACGGCGAAGCCGGCGGAGTGGCAGAAGTGGAAGCGGGGAAAGTGAAGAAATTATAGAATTACAGAATATAAAAACAAAAACAGCTAAAAGGCTGTTTTTTTGTATTTTATCCCTCTTTGTTAAAGGAGGTAATTATGATATAATTATTCTATAATTTTTAAATAGAAAAATATGAATGTAGCTATAAACGGGTTCGGCAGAATCGGCCGGGCGATTTTTAAGTCTTTGCTTAATAAAAAAGGCGTTAATGTTGTAGCGATTAATGATTTAACGGACACGAAGACGCTGGCGCAGCTACTCCAATATGACAGCTGTTACGGCAAATATGAAAAAAAAGTTAGCGCCGAAGCCGGCTATTTGATAGTGGATAAAAAGAAATTTCA
>Ga0247842_10003245_pt1 | contig 22335 bp, 25 predicted proteins | sample LaCruzMarch2015__3_FD_192411 | JGI IMG/M metagenome (GOLD analysis project Ga0247842, IMG submission 192411) | Freshwater microbial communities from meromictic Lake La Cruz, Castile-La Mancha, Spain - LaCruzMarch2015_19m | ecosystem: Environmental > Aquatic > Freshwater > Lake | place: Spain...
AAACGCTCATGTTTCCAAAACTGAATAAAATTGGCCTTATTCCCCATGCCATAATTTAACTTTTTGTTTTAATATATTTTTTGGCAAAAACACAGCACGTGTCGTTTCCCATACATTCATAAAGTTTTGATGCCGGACATACGCCAAACGCAGAAACGGTTTTTAAAATGGCGAACCCAAAAACAAGAACCCAGCCGACATAGGCATTAATAAAATATAAAAATAAAAGGCAGATTAAGCTTAAAATCGTTCCCGTGGCGTGGGCAAATCTCATTGCGGTTTCATTTAAAATTTCCTCTTTTGATTTTATGACTTTACTGAACAAAAAATTATAAAAAACTATCATTGGAGCTTTTTGAACCTTAAGAATTACAGAAAAAGCTAAAATTAAAAAAGCTAAAATTATCAGCCATTTTACTTGAAAAATAAGCGCCAGCCAGACTAAAACTGCCACTCCATATCTGCAAAATGCAAAAGCGTTTTTTGATATTTCAACCGGCTTATATTTTGTCATATTATAATTTTCTAGGGAAAAACATCCCCGTTTTTATTTTATAATTTTTATATTCTGAAAATTCTTGTTCTAACATTCTTTCTTCCTGTTTTGCCCTGTAATACATAAAAGGTAAAAACACAAAGGTGTTCAGCAAAAACGCGTAAAAATTGAAATACACTAGGCAGGCCCCGTAAAAAATCCAGATTAATGAGGCGTAAAGCGGATGCCTGACAAACTTGTAGGCTCCTTTAGCTACCAAAGTATGGCTTTCATAAATTTTTATGTGGTTAGACCAATTTTTACCCAAATCAATTCTGCCCTTTACGTTTACAAAAGTTCCCAAAATAATTATTGCTAAACCCAAAAATATAAAAGCCATCCTAAGCGGCAAATTATTTATCATAATTTCTCCTGCCCTAAGCTTTATCACCAAGTAAAAGAAAACGTAAAACATTGCCATGGTTCCGGTTGCAACAATGCTCTTTTTTTGTTTTTTCGCTTTATCATTCAAATTAAACTTGGCAAAATCCAAAACAACCGCCCCAACAACGGCAACAAAGCAAGCTACTATTATTCCCGTTACAGCAAACTCAAAAATTCTTAAAGCGTTAAACATTTTTGTTTCTGTGTATCATATTATAAGCAGAAAAAGGAATCCTCTTTAAATCTTGGGTTATAACGTGGACGCACTCTTTTTTCATTGATTTCATATCAAAATTATATGCATCAACAAAGTTTGTAATGCTAATTCTAAAAGTGTTTTCTGTGACAAAATTTATTTTTTCCTCTTTTGATTTTAACATAAATTTTGGAGAAACAATGGGCTTTATTTTATTAAAAAGGCTCAAATAATCACAGCAACTCCCTGGCGAAGCAAAAACATTTTTTGCAATATCAGATAAAACATCTTCGGGGTTGAATTTAAAAGTGTTCCTTATTGCGGGAAGATACTGCTTAAAATTAACTTTTCTTACAATTGGGATAAATTCGTCTCCAGATTTGTACAAATAAGTTATTGCAACGCGGTCAACGTCGCACGGCAAGGGTATGAAATCTTGTTTTTTAATCATACCGCCCATTTGTTTTTCAATACAGCTTATAACTCCCGTTATTGTAATCCTTTCTTTTTCTTTGCTTAATCCGCCAAGCCGGCCAAAAAAGGCAACGGGCTGAAAATTTATTCCGCGCACGCATTTTGAATCAAGCCCGAATTTTACAATTTTTCCAATTTCGTGGTCGTTGGATCCTTTTTCAATTGTTGAAACAAGCGTTACGGGAATTTTATATTTTTCCAAATTCTGGATTGCTTTTTGTTTTATGTATGCTAATTTTTTCCCGCGCATATTTTCATAAACTTTGTCGTCAAAACTGTCAAACTGCAGGTAAATCTCAAATCCGCCCTTAAATTGCGACAGCTCCTTAACAAAATTCTCGTCTTGAGCAATTTTTAAGCCATTGGTGTTAAGCAAGATATATTTAATTGGTTTTTTCCGCGCCAATTTTATAATTTCAATAATGTTTGGATGCAAAGTGGGCTCTCCCCCGCTTATTTGTAAAATCTCGGCTGCGCCGAATTCAGATTCTACAAAAAAATCCATCATCTTTTCTATTTTTTCCAGGCTTAAAAAGTTTTTTCCTCCGCTGTTTGCATAGCAAAACTTACAGTTTAAATCGCAGGCATTTGTTACTTCTATCAGCCCAATGCAGGTGTGCTGTTCGTGGTCTGGACAAAGCCCGCAGTCAAAAGGACAGCCATTTTTGACGCTTGTTTGGCTTTTTGAAATTGTGCCGGGCTTGTCATACTCGTGGCGAGATAAATAAAAATTTTCATCTTCTTCTAAAAGAATTTCCATTTGGCCGTGCTCTTTGCAATTTTTAAGCAAAAAAATCGAGCCGTTTCTCGATATTATTTTTGCATCAATTCTTTTTAGGCATTCCGGGCATAAGCTTACTGTAAAATCCAAAAATTTATAGTTTCTCTGGCTATTTTGCATTTTACTTATTTAAAACTACATACCAGCCTTTGTGATGCGGGCCGTGATCCGAGGGTTCTGCTTTTGAAATATCCACTCCGCCATAAATTTTAAGTTTTTTTGTCTGGGCATAATGCATAGCAACAAGCCCATCATAAGGGTTTGGCGTTTCCGTATAATAACCTCCGGCCTTGCCTGAAAAAAGAAAAGTACACGAACCCGCTTCGTCTGTAATATCAAAAACTTTGCAAAAATTATATCCTATCCCGGTTATTTTTTTGTAAACATCCTGACTAATTTCTTGGATTTTTGTTTTGGTATAAAAAATCGTTTTACTGAAGTCTTTTTCCTCTTTTGTGTTAATTTTTGGAAGTTCGCCGAAATTTTCTACCTTGCCGCCTGCAATCCTCACGGCAAAATTTACTACAGGATAATTGCAGAATGTATATAAAATATTCTTCTTGTCATTTAGGGAGACTATTGTTGAAAAAAATCTCCCGGTTGAGGCGTAAATAATTGTTCCGTCAATTGGATCTAATGTCAAAACCAGGCCGTTTGTGCCTTTAAACATAGAAACCGAAGGAGTGCTTTCCTCGGCAACCAATTTGCACTCAACCAATTTTGTTTTTGCCATTTCAGATAAAATAAATTCCTGAACCGCGGTGTCCGCTTCAGTAACAATATCAATTCCGGCAATTCCTGTGTTAAATTTGTTTTTTGATTTAGCCGTCTCTCGCATTTTTAATGCAAGTTCGCCGGCTTGTTTAAAAACCGGCTCCAAAGAAATCAAAATATCTATATACTCCTGCGCATTCTCCATGGTGGACCTGGGCAGAATCGGACTGCCGCCTCCTCGTTGCGAACGAGGCGTAATACCACTTTACTACAGGCCCTAGTTTTGCTTTTCTAGTTTTTTAACATTTTTAGGCAGTTTTTTATTTTCGGATTTTATTTTCCTTTCAATTTTTTTAATATCTTCTTCTGCCGGTAAAGCTTCTGGGACTATTCCAGCTTGAACTAACGCTCCGCGGACATTTATATTATTTTTTATATGTTCTCCTGAAATTAGAGTTTCCCCAGACAATCTTGAATCTTTTTTGACATTAAAGCTGGTCATTTCATTTGCCAAATCTTTTGCCTTTATTGCCACACTGGGCAGAAAATCAGCAAGCGCCCTTTTATCCGGAATACCTAACTTATTTTTCATATTTTGTGTCGTGTTTCCGCCGAATAAGGCCCAATCTCCCTTACTTTTAATCCGCGCAAACCCTTGTCTGTCTACGCCTCGCTCGAATAGGGCTCCAGAAAGCGATTTCTCTGAAAACGAGAGTTTTTCCCGGGCTCTTAATCTTTCTATTTCAGCCAATCTTTTTTCAATAATTTCCTGTTTTCTCGTCTGCACAGCAAAATAAGTCATTGCAAAAGCAATTTCATCTTTTTTGGGATCGCCGTTTTGAGCTATCAAATAACAAGCGTAACGCGTAAGCATAATATCTGGTATTTCTCTACTGGCCCCAGAACCTATATCAACCATTTTGTTGACGTCAACAAAATGGTCATCCGGATTAAATCCTGAATTTTTGCAAACCACTTTTGCCTTATTTATAACATTTTCAAAATTTCTCCATTCATCATAGCCCAATAATTTTTGCAGATCCCTGGCATACCAAAATTCAACACCATCCCTTCTTTGTATACAGCCTTCAAAGCTCTTATGTAAAATAATAATTATCTGTCTGTCCATTTATTTGACAAATTTATAAAATGTGTCGGGGTACTGAGAATCGAACTCAGGCCACCGAGTCCCGAACCCGGCGTACTACCACTATACTACACCCCGAATATTATGTTACCCAGTATTTCTGTTTAGTCATTTCGTCTTTTTTGGTTTCAACCTCTGTTTTTTCCTCTTCTGCCTTCTCTGAAAGTTTTTGTAAGTCTTTATCGCTTAATTTTCCTAATTTTGCAACCTCTTTTTCCAAAAACTCTTTATTGTTCTTTTTTGGATCTTCCAAAACATAGCCCAATAAAACGTCTAAAATTTGGCCCACTCTTGGTCCTGGCTCTATTTTTAAGGCATCCATTATGTCTTTTCCATTCACTTTTAACATTTTAGCAGAAATTGGATCTTGAGAAACTTTATCAATTAAATATTTTAAATGCCTTAATTTATATGGTTCTGCTTTTGGCACGCCAGAACCAATTCTGTCTGCTTGGCGAACTTGTAAAAGTTCTTCCATATTTTCTGGGCCAACATTTTTTACCAATCTTCTGACTGAAGCATCTTTTACTTCGTCAACATTGTAATAAAACAAATGGAACCTCACTAATTTTGTAATTTTTTCAACGTCTTTTTTGGGAAATGTTAAACGGCTCAAAATTTGGAATGTCATTTTTGCTCCCACAATTTCGTGGTTGTAAAATGTTGCGTTTTCACCCTCGCCGGCTTTTACTTTTGGTTTAGCAATGTCGTGCAAAAGCGCGGCAAACCTCACATGCATATTGAACTTTTTCTTTGCAGTGTATTCTAGGGCTTTCACTGCATGCTGATAACAGTCATATATATGATGCTTATTTTGACTGACCCCGTAGTTATCAAGCAATTCTGGAATAATATATTTTAGCAAGTTTAACTCGCGCAACAGCTCAATTCCGCCCAATGCATTATCTGCCATAATTATTTTTACAAATTCATCCCTAATTCTTTCTTTTGAAATTGCCTCCAGCCAAATGCTGTTCTTTTTGATTGCATCTTTAGTTTTTTCTTCTATAGTAAAGCCAAGCGTGGTTGCAAACCTCACGGCTCTTAACATTCTAAGGGCGTCTTCGTTAAATCTCTCTTCCGGACTTCCTACTGTCCTGATTATTTTGTTTTTTAAATCTTTTTGGCCATCAAATAAATCAACTATTTTTTTCTTTGCGTCCATTGCCATTGCGTTTACTGTAAAATCCCTTCTGGCAAGATCTTCTCCCAAAGTGTTTGCAAATTTCAATTCGTCTGGGTGGCGTTTGTCAGAATATTTTGCTTCAAACCTGTAGGTTGTTATTTCAATTTCAGCCAACTTTGCGTCCTTGCTGCCGGCTGGCGGAGCCGTTCTTACAGTTACTGTTAAGAAATTGTTTTCATAAAAACTGTCTGGAAACACTTTTTGAATCTCTTCGGGCTTGGCGTTTGTGGTTACATCCCAATCAGCCGGTTCCACTCCACGCAAAAAGTCGCGGACGCATCCCCCCACAATATAGGCCTCAAACCCGGCTTTGTTCAGGCTTTCTATTATCTTTTTGACTTCTTTTGGTATTAGCATGATAATTTATTAATATTACTTTAAAAATTGATATTTTTCAATTTATTTGATATAATTCTATAACCTTTAAAGGATCGGCCCTCGTGGTGAAATGGATATCATAACTGGCTTCGAACCAGTTGTTGCGGGTTCGAATCCTGCCGAGGGCACAAGCAATTTCAAATTTTAGTTTAAATTATGAAAAAAATATTCTGGGTATTTATAATTTCATTATTTTTTTTGGCTTCAGCCTTCGGAGCAGTACAAGCCAAACAATGCACGGGGCCAAATGCAAGCGGATTTGTTCCTTGCGGACAAGATGCAAGCTGTCAATGCGAAATTATAGATCTTTTTGCAATGGTTTTTAGAGTTTTTGACTTTTTCATTAAATGGATAGTGGGCCCCTTGGCAACCTTAATGCTGATTATTGGAGGAATAATGATATTGATTTCTGCAGGCAACCCGAATTTAGCCGGCCTTGGCAAAAAAACACTGTATGCGGCAATAATTGGATTGGCTTTAGTATTTTGCTCGTGGATAATAATTAACTTTATACTTACAACAATCGGTTATCGCGCAGACTGGAACGTACTATAATAGATAGGCCACGCCCTCATAGCCTGCCTGCCGGCAGGCAGGCTCAATTGGTAAATGTTTTTCCTTCATGTGGCATATATGTGGTATGTTTATTCATTAATAAGCCTAAAAGATGGCAAGCTATACACCGGAATATCTGAAAGTCCTGAAAAAAGATTGCAACAACACAATGCTGGCAATACAAAATCAACAAAACCCAGAAGACCGTTTAAACTAATTTACAAAGAAACCTGCATAGATCGAATTGAAGCGAGAAAGAGAGAAAAATATTTTAAAAGTGGTTTTGGTAGAGAATTTTTAAAACAATTTATTACGCCCTCATAGCTCAATTGGTAGAGCAGTTCCCTCTTAAGGAATTGGTTCTGAGTTCGAGTCTCAGTGAGGGCACACCTTTACAAAATGGAAAAAATAGAGTATATTTATATATTAATTAACGAAAACGCCGGAAGCGTTTTTATATTATAAAATGAGCTTAACAGCCAAAGAGAAGACAAAGTTGATAAAAGAAGTTGGAATCAGCGAAAAGGACACGGGTTCTGCTGATGTGCAAATTGCCTTATTGTCAAAAGAAATTGACAAGCTGGTTTTGCATTTAAAAAAGCACCCAAAAGATGTCCACTCAAGGAGAGGTTTGATAGGAATGGTTATCAAAAGAAAAAAACTTTTAGCTTACCTTAAAAAAGAATCTGAAAAAAGGTACAGCAAAATTATTAAAGAAATAGGACTAAAAAAGTAGCGCATGCAGCCAAAACCAAAAGAACAGAGAGTTGAAGTTTTAATTGATGTACAAAACTTGTACCACTCGGCAAAAAACCTTTACCACGCGAAAGTTAATTACCAGGAAGTTTTAAAAAACGCAATATCCGGAAGAAAGTTTATCAGGGCTTTTGGTTATGTTGTGCGCACAAAAACTGGCGAAGAAGCGCCATTTTTTGATGCATTGGGCAAAATTGGCATTGAAACAAGGGTGAGAGATTTGCAAGAATGGTACGGGGGGGCAAAAAAGGCAGACTGGGATGTGGGCATTGTTATTGATGCAATAAGAACTGCTCCCGGGCTTGATGTAATTGTTTTGGTGTCAGGAGACGGTGACTTTATTGCTTTGGTTGAATATTTAAAAAATCAAGGAAAACGCGTTGAGGTGATGGCTTTTGGGAAAACAACCTCTTCTAGATTAAAAGAGGTGGCAGACGAATTTATTGATTTAGACGACGGCCTTGCCAAATTTTTGTTAAAAAAATAATATGACAAAAAATAATATTGAAAAAGGTATCATAATAGAAAAAGAGCCTCAAAAGGATACGCCGATTGAGTCAACTAACGAATCGGAAAAAACTCCAGAAGAAATTCTGAAAGCAAAACTCCAGCTCGAGGGAGCAGAAAAAAAAGACAAAGACACGTCAGCAAAGGAAATCGAAGCCATCAAGCGCCAACTAAACCTGGATTATTTAAAAGAGGCTATGGTAAAACAAGAAATAAAAATACAAGATGCTAAATTTCCAGGATGGAGAGAAATGAACGCGGAAAAGGCTGACGAAATAGCTGAAGAAAAATTCAATTCAATTATAAACGAAGAAAGACGCATAAGAAATATGACATCTCTTGATAGGATAAAAATTGAAATTAAAAAAACAGTAGAAAGCATTGGAAGGTTTTTCTTTGGAGAATGACTCCGTGTTTAAAATCATATGAAGCAAGTTTCAACTTTAGTCGGCTTGATAATAATTATTTTGTGGGCAATTTTTGCCCTGGGCGGAGCTTTTACTTACCAATATTACACTATCAAAGATTGGGAAAGCAAAAATATTACAGGATTAATTAACACTCAGCTCTCAGCAACCCAAAACGCTTTTAACTGGGAGGGACATTACCAGCTTTATCAATTTGCCCCGCCAGATGAAGGGTGGGAATACAATCTTTTTATTTTAAGTAATGAAGGAAAACGAAAACTGCAACTTGATGTGGACGGCTACCAAACAATGATAAGAATAAATGCAACTGCGAATAACGTTGGAAATTCTTTGGATATTGTTTTTGATTCCTATAATACCGAGTCAGAAGATATAGATTCTATAGCACCAAAACTGTGGAAAAAAGGAGATGTTTTATTTACTTTGACCCCCGTGCAATCCGGACTGGCTGTAGAATGGAAAAAAATGGAGTCTAACTTATTAAAACCAAAACCAGAAGATAATATTTTCAAAAAAATAAACTAAAAATAATAATTGCGGCGGAGCAGCTATGAAAGGTTCTATAATAATTCCAAGCGAAAGAATTGTCAACAAAATTTACATTATACGCAACAAAAAAGTAATGCTAGACCGTGACTTGGCCGAGCTTTACGGTGTTACAACTGGAAATTTAAATTTAGCAGTTAAGAGAAATACAAAAAGATTCCCAGAAGATTTTATGTTTCAATTGAATAAAACAGAACTTAAAAACTTGATATTGCAGATTGAAACATCAAGTTGGGGCGGATTAAGAAAAATGCCGTTTGCATTCACCGAAGGAGGAGTGGCAATGCTTTCCGGTATTTTGAACAGCGAAAGAGCGATAAACGTAAATATCCAAATTATTAGGACTTTCATCAAAATAAGAGAGCTTTTATCAACAAATGATGCTTTACAAAGAAAAATAATGGAATTAGAAAAAAAATACGGCAAGCATAGCGACCAAATAAAAAGAATATTTGAAACATTGAGTTTGTTGGCATTAGACGAACCAAAAGAAGAAATCGGTTTTAAGTAAAAAATAATAAATTGCGGCGGAGAAAGAAAAGTACGGCTATACTAAAGCGTTTTTAAAAGTAAAACTTTTTAGCATATTCGTACAAGTTCTCACTCCGCAGCTAAAAAAATGGCAGTAAAAGATACGTTTGAGATAAAAGTTGGTGAAAAACCAATTATAATTAAAACTACCAACTGGACCGAGCAAGCCTCTGGTTCTTGTTTGGTTTCTTGCGGAGAAACAGAGGTTTTAGTAACCGCTGTTTTAAGCCCTTTTTCAAGGCCCGACATAGATTATTTTCCTTTGACAGTGGAATACGAAGAAAGATTTTACGCAGCCGGAAAAATATTTGGTTCGCGATTCATGAAAAGAGAATCAAGGCCAACAGAAGAAGCAATTTTGACAGCCAGAATGATTGACAGAGCAATAAGACCGTTGTTCCCAAAAGATTTCAAAAAAGAAGTTCAGGTTATTGTTACCTGTTTGTCTTGGGACGGCGAAAATGACCCGGATATTTTAGGAATGATTGGAGCTTCTTTTGCTTTGGCTGTTTCTAATATTCCTTGGAACGGCCCGTTGGGAGCAATTAGGGTTGCCAGAGTAGATGGCAAATGGGTCTTTAACGCAAACTACGAACAGAGAAAAAATTCTGATATGGATTTGACCTTATCTGCAATTGCCGCCCCAGAAGGGGCGAGCCTCGCCCAGAATGGGCGGGAAAAGGGGGATATTTTGGTAAACATGATTGAAATGGGAGCAAAAGAGGTTTCTGAAAAAGATGTTTTAGAAGCTTATGAAGTTGCTAAAAAAGAACTGAAAAAAATGATTGAGGCGCAAATTAGCGCAGTCAAAAAAAATGGCAAAGAAAAAGATGAATTTCTCCCGGCAGTGGAACTAGATATTGCAAACGAAATAAAAGAATGGCTGGGAGACAAACTGGAAAAAGCAATAGACAACGCGCCAAAAGGAGAAAAGAATTTGGGATCTGCAGAAATTTTAAAACAAGAGCTGGTAAAGTATCTGAGCGAAAAGTCCCGATTGCCCGAAGGCAATCGTGGATCCTCGACAGCTTTGCTGTCGGGACAAGTTCTAGCCTTTTTTGAAAAAGAAATTGAAAGAATAATTATTAAAAATATAATTGAAAAGGACTACAGGCCAGACGGCAGAAATTCAAAAGAAATAAGGCCATTGTCTTGCGAAGTCGCGGTTTTACCAAGAGCCCACGGAAGCGGAGTATTTTTTAGGGGGCTTACAAGGGTGCTTTCAATTTTAACTTTGGGCGGGCCAGGCGACCAGCAAATTTTAGAAGGCATGGAGTTTGTGGGCAAAAAAAGATTTTTACACCACTATAATTTTCCTCCATTTTCTTCAGGAGAAACAGCCCCAATGCGTGGTCCAAAAAGAAGAGAAATCGGGCACGGAGCTTTGGTGGAAAAAGCATTATTGCCGATGCTTCCGGATGTAGAAAAATTTCCTTATACAATAAGGATTGTTTCTGAAGTTGTTTCCAGCAACGGCTCAACTTCTCAGGCCTCTGTATGCGCAGCTTGTATTGCTTTAATGGACGCAGGAGTGCCAATTAAAGAGCCTGTGGCCGGCATTTCTGTTGGATTGGCAAAAGACGAAGATACAGGAAAATACAAAGTCTTAACAGACATTCAGGGCCCGGAAGACCACTATGGCGACATGGATTTTAAAGTAGCGGGAACTAAAAATGGAATTACAGCCATTCAAATGGACATTAAAATTGACGGCATTGATAAAAAAATAATGGAAGAAGCCTTAACAAGGGCAAAAGATGCAAGATTAAAAATACTTGATATAATAAGAAAAGAGATATCAGAACCAAGAAAAGAATTGTCGCCTTACGCGCCAAAAATTATTTCCTTTATGATAAACCCTGCAAAAATCGGAGAGGTTGTGGGTCCAAAAGGAAGCATGATAAATAAAATTATTGACGAGTGCAACGGAGTGGCAATTGATATTGATGACTCCGGATTAGTGGCAGTAACCGGACAGGCGCAGGAAGATGTTGACAAGGCTGCCAACTGGATAAGGTCTATTGTAAAAGAAATTGAGGTTGGAGAAGTTTTTCAGGGAACTGTCAGAAAAATTATGGACTTTGGCGCTTTCGTTGATATTTTACCGGGACAATCGGGATTGGTGCATATTTCACAGCTTGTCCCCTATAAAATAAAAACTGTTCAAGAGGTTGTGCAAGAGGGTGACAAAATACCGGTAAAAGTAACCTCAGTTGACGACCTTGGAAGAATAAATCTTTCTGCCATAGAGGCGGGATTTAAACCAAAAAGCAAAAATACTAAAATTTAAAAATTTTTAGTTAAAATAATGGCTACGAGCGTCCAAGAACAAGAAGAACAACAAGTAAGAGATTACTTGAAACGCGCCGAGGTGAAAACCATGAAAAAAGACCTGAGAGGTCTTAGAGAGTTTGATGCTTTAAAAGAAAGAGATAAAATAGCAAAGCTTAAAACCACAGAGGAGCAGCAGCTTGAAGAATCCAGAAAAATTGAGGCAAAAAAACAAGAGGCTCTTCAGGGCGCAGAAAAACAAAAAAGAGAAGAAGTTTTGGGTAGAAACACAGTAAAAGAGCGGGAAGCAGAAAAAGACCTCAAAAAATATGCCGATGAATCAGAAAAACAGCAAATTTTTCTTTTAGAGTCTGAAAGGGTGAATTTACAAGACCAGATTAAAGAGTTTGAAGCCAAAGAAGAACCCGAACTTACTCTTCAAAAAAATCAGGCGATATTGCAACAAAAGAAAACGGAAGAGAAATTAAATGCAATTTTAGAGGAAGAAAAAAAACGCGAAGCCGAAGAAAAATTTATTGAAGAAAAGGAGGGGCAAAGCACAATCCCTTCAGAAAAAAAAGCTTTAGAAGAAAGAAGGTCAGAACTTGAAGAGCAAAGAGAAGAGATTGAAAAGAAGAGATGGGTAGTTGAGAAAGAGCTGGCAATCATAACCGACACAATAAGAAATATTGACTTGTCGTCCCAAAACATACTTACAGAAAAAAATGTTCTTCAAAGTAAAATAAAAGAAATTGATGCTTCGTTAAGGGCAATTTATTCTGGAGTGATTGCCAAAGAAGAAGAAAAACGGAGCGGGCAAGAAGCCGGGCAAAAACTGCGCAGAGAAGAACTATCAAAAGCAGGCGCTGAAAGAAAAGAACAAATACAAAGAGAGCAATGGCTGGGCATTCCCCCGCCGGTTAAAAAAAGGCCATTTGCATCAGAAGAGGAACAGAGAAAACAATTTTTAGAAAATATTAATAACAGTTTTAAAGATGAACAACAAAAAACTCCAGGAACTTAAAGAAAAGTTAGACAAAGAAAAATCCTCTCTACAGAAAGAGCTGGAAACTTTTGCTACAGAAGACAAAAATCTAAAACACAATTGGGATGCAAAATATCCGAACAGAGAAGACGGAGACAAAGACGACGAAGCCGACGAAGCCCAGGAATATGACAATATGCTTTCTTTAGAGCATAGCTTTGAATCTAAATTAAAAGATGTAAATATGGCTTTAGAAAAAATGACTAAAGGAGAGTACGGCAAATGCGAAAAATGCGGGAAAGAAATAGAAGAGGCAAGATTGGACGCTGTTCCGGAAGCCAAAATGTGCATGAAGTGTAAATAAATAAAAAAGCCCCGCCGAAGCGGGGCTTTTTTATTAGGATTATTTTAAGTTAATTGTGCTTCCAACAGGATATTTTGCTAAAGGATTTTTCGCTCCTGTAACCTGGAAGTGCAAATGGCACCCGGTTGAGAGCCCATCACCTGCGGTTCCTGTTCCTCCGCCCATTAAAGCGATTCTGTCTCCAATGTTTACTTTGTCGCCAGGTTTTACAAATATTGTCATTAGGTGGCCATAATAAGTCACCACACTGCCAGCGTGTAAAATTGTAATATAGTTTCCTCCCCCGGCATTATATCCATATTTTACCCTCTGGATTGTACCAGAGGCAGCAGCACGAACGGGCGTTCCGCATTTATTTGCAGTATCAATTGCGTTGTAATAGTGTATGCCTTGAGTTATGCGTCCCTGTGTTGGAAAAATAAAGAAGTTATCAGCCAGAGGAGCCTCAACGTGCACAGGGCCGGTTGTTTTTGGAGGCATAACTCCGCTTGGAAGAATCAAAACGTCTCCAATAAAAATGTCTCCTTCGTCTGTAAGGCTGTTAAACGCAACTATATCGTCTGTTTTTGATTTGTATTTCTGCGAAAGTCCGGATATTGTGTCTCCAGATTTTACAACATAAATGATACCGTCTGTTGGAAGAACAACCAAGGTTTGGCCAACTTTAATGGTTGAAGAACTGGTTAAGCTGTTGGCCCAAAGCAAAGTGTTTACCGAAATCCCGTAGTTTTGAGCAATGGACTGCAATGTGTCTCCCGGCTGGACAGAATATTCCACAACATCTTTTCTGCTTTGGTTAGTGGTTGTTCCCAATATGTCTCCTAAAACTTTCGGGCTTAACACTTGAGGCGTGCAAACTCCGCAAAGACTGTTGTCTTGGGTAATTTTTAAATCGGGAGTTTCCATTGCCAAAGCCGATTGCTGTCCAAAAAACAAATTATCTTTAGTGGCTCCTCCAGACTTAAAAAATGAATTAAAAAACACGGCCTGTTCGCCGTTGAAATTACTGAAACTGGCCGAGCCATCGCAAACAAAATATATTGTTCCCAATAATACAAAACAAGCTACCCCAAAGTAAAAAAGAGGATTTTTGGATAATCCCTCAAAATTTAATATTTTTTTAATCTGCTTTATCCTTATTGAGATTTTGTCTATAAATTTAGGCAATTTAGTCAAAATTACCATTTTAAACCTCCCTAGTCAAGGACTTATCCACAGTGCCTCTATTATGCTATAATAGAGGAAATCCGAAGCACGAAATCCGAAATCCGAGACACGCCGTTTCGAATTTTGAAATTCGAGTTTCGAGTTTCCTTTGATATATGAACTTATTCTCCCCATCTGACATTAAAAAACTGCTAAACAAATATAAAACTGCCCCATCAAAGGCTATGGGGCAGAATTTTTTAATAGACCGGAATGTTTTAAACAAAATAATCTCTGCTTCAGAACTGACCCCAAATGACGTCGTTTTAGAAGTTGGACCAGGCATCGGCACACTAACTCGGGAACTGGCAAAAAATGCCGGAAAAATCATCGCAGTTGAAAAAGATAAAACCATGGTTGAAATTTTGAAAGAAACTCTGGCTGGTTTTAACAACGTCGAAGTTTTAGAGAGTGATATTTTAAATTTTAAATTTCAAATTTCAAATTATAAAGTTATAGCCAACATCCCCTATTATTTAACTTCTCCATTAATACGAAAATTTCTTGAAATGACTCCGCCGGCTGGCGGACCGCCAAGCGAGATAATTTTGATGATCCAAAAAGAAGTCGCTCAAAGAATCTGCGCCACCCCGCCGGATATGAGCATACTTTCGGTGTCTGTACAATTTTACGCAGAGCCAAAAATTATTTCTTATGTTTCAAAAAATTGTTTTTGGCCCGCTCCAAAAGTGGATTCAGCCATAATCAAAATTATCCCAAAAACACCCGGCATTAGCGGGAAAATGCCGGGCATTGACCGCGACTTATTTTTTCGTGTAGTGAAGGCTGGGTTTTCACACCCAAGAAAACAGTTATCCGGCAACCTGATAGAGAGCCTTAGCTTAGCTAAAGAGAAGGTTAATGAATGGCTGGCTCAAAATAAAATAGACCCGAAACAGCGCGCAGAAACCCTGTCTGTCCAAGACTGGAAAAACTTAACAAACAGTTTATAAAGCTGTGGATAACTTGTGACTATCTCGATTTTTCCCCGAGGTGTATAATAAGATAATTTATGCCAAATTCCGCCAGCACCTCAGATAAATTTGACAATGTTGCGAACATTTACAATGGTCCTATTTTCCAGCTTTATTACTTTTTAGCTCACTCTGCCTGTATTAATTATTTAAAACCCTATCTAAAAGATAACCAAAGCATACTGGACATTGCCTGTGGAACCGGAATTTTCTTAAAAAAAATATTAAAACAAAAAGAAGGATTAAAACTTGCCGGCATAGACAATAGTAAAAAAATGATTTCTGTTGCCAGACTATTTGGCGATAAGATTGACTTTAGAGAGGCGGATGCAGAAAATAGTTCTTTTGAAAAAGATTCGTTTGATATAGTCACTATTATAGACGCGATTTATTATTTTCCGAACAAAGAAGCTGCTTTAAGCGAGTGCAAAAGAGTATTAAGGCCAGGCGGATATTTATTTCTTTTTTACCCTGCAATAGATATTATTCCAAACTTTATTTTAGACCAGATAAAATTAGTATCGCGATCATTATTCTTTAACTTAGAAGAAAACTCCAGTATTGTTAACATCAAAGAATTAGAAAAATTAGCCGGGCTATCTGGACTTAAATTGATTAACAAAAAAATGCAAACAATGCACAGGTTTATCATTTTTAAAAAAATTTGAAACTTTATGCAAAAGAAAGAAATTAAAAACACGGATGAAAAAGGAGCTATTTTTATACCGATATTAATATTCGGAGGCAAACTGCTTCTTGTGGGCGCCGCGGGCTTTCTTGCTTACAAAGGATTAAGCGCGTATGGGAAAGATGTCATGGAAGGCACTTTGCACGCCTTTGGAGATATGATATACGGACTTGCAAAAGTATTTTTTACGCTTGTGATGAGTATTTTTGACTCTGCTACAAAAGTTTTGGATTGGCCCATAACCACAAACAGCGCCTTTGTAACAGGGTGGTCAAGCGTTAGAGACCTTAGCAATATGCTTATTGTTTTAGGTTTTGTTATTGTTGGAATAGCAACCACATTAAGGCTAAGAGAATATGAAGCAAAAAAGCTGTTATTGCCCCTGGTAGTAGTTGCCTTGTTGTTAAATTTTTCGGGATTATTTTGCGGAATTGCAATTGATGCTTCAAACATTACAATGAACACTCTTTTGCAAAAGGGGGGCGGAAGCAGTATGAGCACATGGATAGAAAGTTCTGTGCTTAATTCGGCAAATCAGCGCTTTGGAGTTCAAAATGATCCTATATATTCGGACCCAGTGCTATATTTTGAAATCTGCGCCATGTATGCGCTTATATGGATTTTTGTAGCTATTACTTTTTTCTATTTAGCTTTTATATTTGTGGCAAGATACGCAATCCTGACTTTTTTATATGTGCTTTCTCCGCTAGCTTTTGTGTGCAAAGTCTTTCCCATTCCGGCAGCTCAAAAAATTTGGTCTTCCTGGTGGGAAAACTTTATTAAGTGGTCATTTATTGGAATAGAAGGGGCTTTCTTTTTGTGGCTTTCGGCCAGCCTGCTCTTGTCAAAAATAAATGAAAGCTCGGCATTGCAAGTACCAGACCTCTTGGTTATTATTTTATTCCTTTTTATCGGAATTAAATTTACAACCAAAACCAGCGCAATGGGAGCCAGCGCTGTTATAGGCATGGCCGGCGGAGCAGCCGGATTTGCAATGGGCGCCACTAAGGTAGCAGGTAAAGGAGCTTTTGGCGTTGCAGACAAAATAACAGGAAACAGATTGTCTGGAGCCGGACATGCAGTGGCTGGCGGGGCAATGAGAATCGGAGAAAAACTTGGAATTGTCAGAGAGGGAGCTGCTGCCTCGGCCCAGCAAAAAAGAAGAGACGATGCCAAAAAAACAATGGAGGCTCTGCGCAACTCTTCTTATGCGGGAGACAGAGCAAAGTATGAAAGCTATGTCAGAAAAGGAGGTGGAATCAAAGGGGCTTCTGCTGTTGCCTTGGCAAATGAAAACAAAGAATTTGGCAAGATTATGAAAAATGACTTGGGCCAAATGCAGGCTCGCGCCAGCTACTCTCAACAGTTTGGATTCAGAGCCGATGACTTTGAAAAGAAAATGCCAAGCCATGCAGCCAATAATACCGCTTCAATAAAGAGGCTTATGGGAGAAATGAATCCTATCACAGGAGCAAATTATACTGCATCTGACGCAGCAGTAGAAGTAGTCAGACAAAAATTTGCAGGGATGAATACCCCTGATATCCAAGACTTACACCATAGCCACATAACCGCTGCAGGTACAGCCGCCATGAATAGCAGGGCTTTTGATAGGGCTTCGTTAAATTTTAATGCAGATCAAAGCTCCGCATATAAGGCATTGCTCCCAAATCTAACAACAGCACGCACTACATTAGCTGCTCAGGTTTTCGCAGCACCTGTCGGAGTCCGCCGAAACACACTACAACGAAGATTAGATAATTTTGATCGCATAATAACCATTATAAATAATCCCGGCTTCTAACAATTAGCCCAAACAAAAATATGATTGATACAAAAAAATCTCACGGCGTATATTTTGCAGAGAATAAGGAGGACCCCTTTGATGTTATAATAAAAATTTTGGAAAGAAACAATTTAAAAGAAAATTTTGATGACGCTGTAAATAAAAGAAAAGAAGGAAAAATTTCTGGCATAGATTTTTTGTACGCGGCGGCAAAAACGATTGCCATAGGAGAACTCAACGAAAGAGATTTTATTTTATCTGCCCAAAAACAGTTAGGAGTCAGCCCTGAAACTGCCCAGAATCTAAACAGGGATGTAAAATCAATGCTTTTGCCTTTGGCGGTAAAAGAAAGAATTGGGCAGCCGGCACCGGTAGAAAAAGAAAAGCCGATAACAGCGCAACCCACAAGATTAATAGATGAGTTAAAAGAAAATTCAAAAGAAAATATTGTCTCGCCGGAAGAGCCAGCCATAGCAAGCCCAAAAAATCCAATAAAAAAAAATAACAAGCCCGTAAAAGAAATCTCAGAAGAAACAAGCAAGCTTCCGAAAAAAAGTATAGCTCAGCCGCCGAGGCAAAAATCCAGTGGGCCAGACTCGTACAGAGAACCGGTTGGGTAGGTTTTATTAAAATTGTAAAAAAAGAAGGTTGAACCAATCCATGGTTCAACCTTTTCGATTCTGCCTGGGCAGAACATGACTATCCTACGGCCCAGCTACCGGCGCCGGCGGAGCTGGCGGCGCAGGAGCCGGACGACTGGCAGAAATCGGAGCGCCTCTGAAGGCATCTCCGGCAACCGTTAAAAGCCGGGTTAGCAGTTGTTCAATAGAGTCAGACCCCCCAGAGCCTCCAGCGCCCGACCCGCTGGAGTAAATCTGTCGCACGGCGCCAGCGTCCAAGCCCATCTGCCTGAAAAGAATCTCTCGACTCAATTCAATTGACGGCCAGTACTTGGTGATTGCGGCGTCCGGATCTGCCTTAAACTCATTCTTGATTTCCTCCAGTTTAAGGCCAGTCTGGCTCGCAATCATTCCCATAAGCGCGTCCATTGTGGTGCCAACCCGCGTTTCTGCTTCGCGAGCTGCCTTCCACTTGCGCTCTGTGAGCTCTCGCACTTCCTTAGGCGGATCAATGTTAACTGTTTCCAACGCGTGAATTTCAACCCCATAACGATCGCGAAGCTCTTTGATTATGCTTGGCAAAGGGTTTCCATCCGTGTCCTTCATCTCACTCCCATCGGAGTTTTTCGGCGGCTGGTTCAGCTGGGCAAACACATCCTTATCAAGCTGAACATCCTTGCGGTAGATTAGCTCTTCGTACGTCCAATGAGTAAGGTAGTCACGGACATACGGAGATATGCGGCTTACCACTGCGTCAAACCAGTTCTTCACCGCAAACAAGGCCAAATAGGGATTGACTATGCTTGCAGTAATCGTCAACTCGACGGTCAGCGGAATAAACTGCTTGTCCTCGGCGTCCTTCACTCTTAAGCCATAGACGTAATCCATGCCGACGAGAATAAAGTCTACCTTCTTCTGCATGTCTTCCAGCTTCCCGTCGCTGCCGGCCTTAATCCACTTGAAGTCGTAGGCATAGATGGAGTGTATGCCCCGTATCCCAACGAAGCGCAGACCTCCTGGCAAGCCAAAATGCACACCCTGTCTAAGATTCCATTCTGCGTCAAAAGTGCGGTTGCGCTTTGCCAAAAGGGCTCCATTGAAACCCCCAAAGAGCAAAACCATCTTGGCCGTTCCCTCGCGCACCAGAGTGAACTTGAAAACAGTGAAGAAGAGGGCCACACCAAAAACAACCAAAACAATCACAAAGCTCACAAAACCTGCTGTGTCTTCCATTGTTTCTCTCCCATTTCTGAGGTTAACCCCGCAAAGCGGGGTGTTTGTGCAAGAACCACTAATATTAAATTATATCATTAAATTGCCTACTTGTCAATATGTGGAGAACCCATTGCCTCTTGTCTTTTTTGTTTATGTTATAATGAATAAATTTAAACCTTGAACCATGGAACAATACCCTATTCCCCAATTTATTGAAGCAGAAGGAAAAATTGCTTTCTTTATTTCCTTCAGACAATTTTTTTATTTAGTTGGAGCAGGAATTGTCTGCTTCTTCTTATATGTTGCGCTTCCTTTTCCTCTTTTTTTAATCGGCTCATTTTTTATAATGGTAGGCGCGGGTATTTTAGCTTTTGTGCAAGTAAACGGAGTTCCAATATTAAATATTATTTTAAACTCAATCGGATTTGCCACCGGCACAAAAGATTTTACCTGGAAAAAAAGGGAATCCCCCTATCCATTTAAAACAATAAAAAGGGCCCGGATAGAAAAAATTGAAGAGGGTCCTGTGTTAAAAGCCCAATCCAGCAGGCTTCGCAAAACGCACACCGATGTAGAATTAAGAACAAAATAATTTATGCCAGAAAGTGCAACACAATCATTTTTGGAAATACAAGACATCCGCGAAGGAGTTTTGATTTTAAAAAACAATTCCATAAGAGGAGTTTTGATGGTTTCGTCTATAAATTTTGCTTTAAAATCTGAAGAAGAACAGACTGCCATAATTTATGCCTTCCAAAGCTTTTTGAATTCATTAGATTTTTCCTGCCAAATTGTCATACAGTCAAGAAATATAAACATCACCCCGTATTTGGACACCTTGAAAGATTTGGAGGACAAACAGGCAAATGATTTATTAAAAAAACAAACTGCGTCATACAGAGAGTTCATCAAAAACATGGTTATTGGAGACACCGTAATGACAAAAAGCTTTTATGTTGTGGTACCGTACACTTTAATGGAAATTCTTGGAATGGGGGCCGCATCAAAACAGTTTGATTTTTTAAAACAGTTTTCCGGAAAAAAGGAGGAAGAAAAACAAAACTTGAATGACGCAGATTTTCAAAGATGCAAAACCCAGATTTGGCAAAGAATGGAATTTTTAGCCATGGGCTTACGAAGGTGCGGGCTGGAAGCAATTCCTTTAACCACGCCCGAGCTTATAGAGCTTTTTTGGGCCATTCACCACCCAGAGCAAGCGGAAATTGGATATTATCCCGAAATATTACCGGAGTTATTAAAATAAAATGGATTTTAGTTTTTTAAACAACCTTTTAGGAAAGAAAAAAGAAGACGACCCTCTTGAAGACAAAATTTTTGAAGAGGAATCTTTTGACGTAAGAGACATTATTGCTCCGCCCTATATTGGAGTAGCTCAAGATCACATCAAACTTGGCGAACGTTTTGCCAAGTCGTTTTTTGTTTTTTCTTACCCAAGATATTTAAACACCGGCTGGTTTTCTCCGGTTATAGATTTAAATACTCCAATTGATATAGCTTTTTTTATTCATCCGGTGGGATCTGAACTTATATTAAAAAAATTAAGAAAAAAAATAACTGAAGTTTCTTCAGAAATTTTGGAAAGAGAAGAAAGGGGCTTGGTCAGAGACCCTTCTTTGGAAACAGCTTACAAAGATATTGAAAACCTGCGCGACAAACTGATGACAGCCCAGGAAAAAATGTTCAGATTCGGGCTTTACATTACGGTTTATGAAAATTCGGAAAAAGAATTGCGTGACACCGAATTAACTTTAAGGTCCATTTTTGAATCAAGATTGATTTACATAAAACCAGCTCTGTTCCGCCAGAAAGAAGGTTTTATTTCTGCCAGCCCGTACGGGCTTGATTTGCTTGATGTCCACACTCCAATGGATACAGAGCCCCTATCAACATCTTTTCCTTTTATTTCTTTTGACTTAAGCTCTAACGAAGGAATTTTATACGGAATAAACCGCCACAACAATTCATTGGTTTTGTTTGACAGGTTCAGTTTGGAAAATGCAAACTCTGTGGTTTTTGCCAAATCTGGATCTGGAAAATCTTATGCAATAAAACTTGAAATCTTAAGATACTTAATGCAGGGAATTGATGTTATTATAATAGACCCGGAAAACGAATATGAACTTTTGTCTGAAGGCGTGGGCGGATCATTTTTTAGAGTTTCTTTAACATCGGAAAACCATGTAAATCCTTTTGATTTACCAATACCCGGTCCAGACGACAATCCCCAAGATATTTTGAGGTCAAACATTATAAACTTGGTAGGATTGTTGAGAATTATGCTGGGAGGATTATCTCCCGAAGAAGACAGTGTTATAGACGAAGCCTTAACAGAAACTTATGCTGTAAGAGATATCACGCCCGAATCAGATCCTAAAACATGGCCGAACAATATTCCTTTAATGGCTGACTTTGTGGAAGTTTTAGAAAGCATGACAGGAACCGAATCTCTGATAAAAAGAATGAAAAAATTTACGAAAGGAACTTTTTCAGACTTTTTTAACCAGCATTCAAATATAAACTTGGAAAAGAACTTTATTGTCTTTGGAATCAGAGACATGGAAGAGTCATTGAGGCCTATGGCCATATATATTGTGATGCGATATATATGGAACATCGTAAGAACAAAAGCTAAAAAAAGAATTTTAGTCATTGATGAGGCCTGGTGGCTGATGCAGTCTGAAGATTCCGCTTCTTTCCTTTTTGGATTGGTAAAAAGAGGCAGAAAATATTGGCTGGGAGTGACAACAATCACCCAGGACGTTGCCGACTTTATGAAGTCTGACTATGGCAAAGCAATTATTACAAACTCATCTCTTCAGCTTTTATTAAAACAGTCTCCTGCAACAATTGAAATTGTCCAAAAAACTTTTAACCTTACTGAGCAAGAAAAATATCTGTTACTTGAAGCCGCTGTTGGAGAAGGCCTATTTTTTGCAGGCAAAAAGCATGTGGCAATTTCTGTTGTTGCGTCGCAAACCGAAGACCAGATTATAACAACAAACCCCCAAGAGGTTTTAAGGCTCAAAGAGGCAAAAAGAAAACTAGAAACCGGCGAAACGGTAACGCGCACAGAAGGCAGTTTATAAA
>Ga0247842_10003248_pt1 | contig 22321 bp, 11 predicted proteins | sample LaCruzMarch2015__3_FD_192411 | JGI IMG/M metagenome (GOLD analysis project Ga0247842, IMG submission 192411) | Freshwater microbial communities from meromictic Lake La Cruz, Castile-La Mancha, Spain - LaCruzMarch2015_19m | ecosystem: Environmental > Aquatic > Freshwater > Lake | place: Spain...
GAACGGAACAGCTGTCGCCACGCACCAGGGCGGGTTTACACCCTGGGACTGTGACATCACAGGACAGGTGCAGCCCGGCAAACCGGCATGGCTGGCAATCCAGGTGACGGATCTCAAGCGGGAAATCTCATTCAACGGGAAGAGCCTGCGAGCGATCGGCGGAATAACGCGCAGCGTCGAATTGCGCGCCCGGCCCAAGACGTTCTTTGATTTGCCCATCGTATCGACGCCATTTGACAACGCATTCCAGAATGCAACACTCCAGGTGGTTGGTCGAGTCACAGACCCGTCTAAACAGGCAACGGCGACTTTCCGGCTGTTCGACCCGGCGGGCGCGGAAGTTATCTTGAAACCAAACAGCATCAAGCTGGACGGGGATGTGGTGACGTTCCGGACGGAAGTCGCAGCTCCTGTTCGATGGGACGCGGAACACCCCAACTTATACCGGCTGGAGATCACAGTTCAGGCTCCCGGACAGACAACAGCCACCTTCTCAAGAGACATCGGGTTTCGCGATATACGTTTTGACGAAAGGCACAATCTGTTGATCAACGGCAAGATTGTAAAGCTTCGTGGCACAAACCGGCATCTGTGCAATCCAACTGGCGGCAAAGTTCCTGCCAGCGAGTATGAACGCCTCGATGTTGCGTTGGCAAAGGAGGCAAACGTGAACTTCTTCCGCACCTCGCACTATCCCCCGGGCGAAGGACTACTGGATCAGTGCGACAGATCCGGAATCTACGTAACGGTCGAGACGGCCGTCGTCGATGTCGGTAAGGCCGGTCGCCCATCCGCCGGAATGCAGGATGATCCCGCCGCGACACGGCACTTTCTATCGCAGCTTGAGGAGATGATACTCAACTACGGCAGCCACCCCTCGGCGATCATCTGGTCGACATCCAACGAAAGTGTCTACGGCCCTAATTTTCTGGAGTCATACAAACACTGCCGGAAGCTGGACCCCTCGCGGCCGGTCATAGCTTCTTACCAGATAAAGAACGACCTCCGCCATGAATCCTATGACATCCAGAGTCAGCACTACCCGGAATGGAACATTGATTTAGCAGATGTGAAGATGCCAACCATCTATGACGAATGGATGCACGTGCTCGGCCACACCGCCGGCGAGTGGTTCCATGACCCGAATGGACGCGACTATTGGGGACGGAGCCTGGACAAGGCGTGGAGCAACCTCTTCGAGACGGACGGCAGCATCGGAGGCGCCATATGGAATTTTGTCGATGACGTCACTTATCTGCCGGACCCGCTGCGTAAGAGCGCCCGCGGCCCGCAGCGCTTTCTCAATCCGGATGACGTTCGCATCGCCACACCCACGGGGCGCGGCAACATCTTCGGCACTGCACGGTGGGGAATTGTCGATGAATGGCGACGAAAGAAGCCGGAGTTCTGGAACACAAAGAAAGCCTACAGCCCGGTGCGCCTGCTAACAACGCGCATTGAAAAGTTTGAGACAGGCAAAGATATTGAGCTGCCGGTCCACAACCGCTTTGATCACACTGACCTGAGCGAGATCACGATGACGGTCACTTATGAGGGGATAGGCCAGACTGGTCAGTGCCCAGCCCTTGCACCACACGCCAGGGGAGTGCTGGCCATTCCAGCCCGGAACTGGCATGCCGGAACCACGATCCATGTCGAGTTCTTCGACCAGAAGAAGCGCCTCATCGACGTCTACACCATTTCCCTGGGCAAGGAACAGATGCCAGCCATCCCCGGGTTGGACGGACCTGTCAGTATAGACAAATCAGAGAGGCTCTTGAGCCTGGTCGGAGCGGACTGTAAGTACAACATTGATCCCTCCAGCGGGCTCTTCTCTTCGGTAACGGTTAATGGAAAGAGAACTCCGTTTGCGGGGCCATACATGCACCTCTTCAGCCTTGAGGAATACATATCGAGCGATGGGAAGAAGACCGTCTCCTATGATGGCCCTGAACTTGCTGCTTGGAAGCTGACAAATCTGGAAACGAGAATTACAGATGGCGTTGCACATGTGATGGTTAAAGGATCCTATGACCAGATCGCCGTCCAATTTACCTATTCCGTTGGTGCCAATGGGCGGCTTGACATCGAATACGCTTTTGACCGGATTCCGCAACTTCAGACGCCGGATAAGAAACGCGAAAGCAATGGACCGCAAACGTTGGAAGCTGGAATCAAGTTCAGGATGAACGACCGGTTTGACGAACTAGCCTGGAAACGCACCGGATACTGGAGCTGGTATCCCGAGGGACACCTGGGCGCATTGGAGGGCAGAGTGCCGCTATTCACAGATGAGAAGCCCGAATACCGGAAGAATCCCGCTCAGCCTTGGGAAATGGATGTGCACGACTGGTTCTATCAAGGGATCGACATACCCGGCGGGAAACTCATGCCGAACGTTACAAAGGCAGCAAAAATGGGAATCTATGAATATAGCCTGATTGATTCGGGGGCACATTCAGAGGTAACCGTCTATGGTGATGGAAAGACCATCGCAGGACGCTTCAACAGGGCGCGTGACATGGAGTATTACCTGTATATCCTCGACACGCTCGACTATCACTTACGCTGGGGCAACTACTCGGCTATCTATCGATTCGGAGCACAACACGCCGGGAAAGCGCAGCTTATCTTTCGCACAAACAGCACTGAAATTGTCACGGGGAAAGATTCGCGATAACAGCTTCCTCAGGCAACCCACCCGTGTCGTAACACAACGCAGAAGTTGTATCCCAGATCCGTGCTCGCCAGAGCAAGAATGTATTTCGGCATTTCTTTGAGTTTGCGGTTATCCAGATTGGCCATGCCTGTCCGCTGAGGCCAGAGCGAAAGGCCGTTCTTGAGCGACTCTATTGCCGCGGCAACGCTCACCAGGATTGATGCAGATTCAATGAACCCGGTATTGAATGTCGTCGTCACAATGGGAATGCCGGCAAAGCGGCTGCCCCAGATGGTCTCGCACGCTTCCAGCACTTTCAGATCCTGCCGGTTGCCCTGCGGCGCCCAGACAAGCAGGCCAATATCATCAGGTGAAAGACCGGCCCGGTTCAGCGCCGATTCGACCGTCTTCTTCAGCCCATCCGACCCCAAGCATGGTTGCAGGAATGGACCGGCATCAATGTTCATGGCGTAACCGAGCACTTCAGCCAGTATCGGCACTCCCCTTGCAAGAGCGGTCGAAGCGGTTTCCAGCACAAGCGCGGCAGCACCGTCGCCAAGCACTTTCCGTTTGTCCTCGCCGGGTCTGATGCGATAGTCGCTCTCCTCTTCCCCGCTGAACAGGAATCCCATACGGTCATAGTTGTTGTAGGTCTGCACATAGACCTCATCGGCTGCGGCAGCCACTATGGCCTTGACCCTTCTTTCCGAAAGCGCATTGAAAGCATACGCTATGCTTTGGATTCCGGCATGCGGCCCCGGCGCCAGCGTGGCGTTGATACCCTTCAGTAGAAGCGTGAAGGAAACCCAGCCCGCTGTGGAATTCATTGTGATATTGGAGAAACTGCCAACGTCAGCCTGGTATGAATCGGTGCCGAAAACGCGATCCATGTGACCCATCTCCGACGGGCCGTTGCATCCGCCCATCACAACTCCTATCTGTTCAGCGCTGTCGTTCGAGACCTTGAGCAACGCCTCATCAAGTGCAAGTTTGGACGCGGCAACGGCATAGCGGCTAATCGGATTAAGTGACGAGAAGTCCAGCCGCTTGTCTATTGCGGCCGGTCCAAACTCCTCCACCCGGCCCACGAGGCGCGCCTTGGTGTTCCCCTGCGGGAGATAAGGCGCCAGGCAAGTCTTGTTGTTGATCAGGCTGTCAAGTGTCTGCCTGACGCCCAATCCGGCGGCCGTAACGGCGCCCATCCCGACAAGAACAACGCGCTCATCCTGATTCTTCCGCGGCGCAATGGTATGGTTCCACTTTGTGATGACAACCGCCGCGTTGTTTCCGCCGAACGCGTAGTTTGCCGAAATAAAGGCAGGGTACGATTTCTTGCGCACAACGTTTGGAACGCAGTCGAGGGTGCAACCGGGCCGTGGCGTGCTGAAGTTGAGCGTGGGCGGAATAAAATCTTCATTCATGCCAAGCAACTGCGCGGTGGCCTCGAGAATACCGGCCGCCCCCATGCAATGACCGAAGAATGACTTTGTAGAAACAGCCGGTATGGGAACATCGCCGATAAATTTGGTTATCCCTTTCGATTCCGCCTTATCATTTGCCTCAGTACCACTGCCGTGAGCATTGATGCATCCGATGTCGGAAAGGGGAAGTTGCGAGTCTGCTAAAGCATCCCGCAGAGTGCGATAGGCTCCGTTGCCGCGCGGATCAGGACTGGTTGGATGGTACGCATCGGACGTGGTGGCATGCCCTGCCACACGACCCAGGCATCTGGCGTTCCGCAGGAGCGCCTTCTCTACTTCTTCCATAACCCAAAAACACGCGCCTTCGCCAATATTCAGACCATATGGCAGCGAAAACGGTGCGATCCGTGATGTTGATGTTGCCTTGAGCGCATCGAATCCGGCCATGTTTGCGACACACATGGCATCCACCCCACCCACCAATACAGTGGAATAGTAACCCTTGTTAACGAGCATCGCGGCCAACCCTATCGCGACCGTTGATGATGAGCATGCCGTGGTGACGATCCAGGTCTCGCCGGTAATGCCAAGCATGCCAGCCATGGCCTTGCCAAACCCGAAGAACTGGGCCTGCAGGTTCATTCGTTCGTCAAACGGCTTGGCGGTCTTGCCGTGTTTCCACAAATATTCCGCCTCGGCTGAATGGAGCCCGCCATTGCACGAACCTACGACCATGGCGACATCACCCCTGGGCTTGTTCTTGTCCCATTGAATTCCGGCATGACGAAACGCCCGGCGCGCAGCCGCCACAGCGTAGCGAAGATACAGGTCATCCAGATCGCCCAGTTCTTCATCAGTGAGTTCCGTCTTCAGATCAAAGTCTCTTACTTCACCACCCAGATTTGTCCGGAAGAAACTGGTGTCGCACTGAACAATCGGCTTCAACCCGTGCTGGCCGCTGCGCAAGGCATCGGTCATGGTCTCCGGATCATTGCCGATCGGGCTGAGCACACCGATACCGGTTACCACGGCTTGTCCGCGGATACCCTGCCTTTGCAGGGGCTTGCCGACCACGCGTTTGTCGTTGTTCCAGGTGGCCGGCTCAAGATGTGCGGTATACTGGCCTTTCTGTCTCTTAAAAAACTCATTCCAGATCTTCAAGAACTGCCCCTGCAACTGGTCCGGCGTCATGTTTAAAGGACGGGACACCACATGCGCCCCGTTGTAATGACTCCAGTTCCTGTCGAGAATACGACCCTGGCTCTCAAGCCGGCCCCAGAGCTGGGTCCCGGGGTACGGCGTATAGACAAAGAACTCGGCTGTATGAATATCGGCCTCAGCGTAAAGATCCAGAATGCGGTCGGCGGTATCGGCATCGTCCCAGTCGCGGCCGATGGCGCATGACCCGAAAAACCTGATATCCCTGTCGTTCAGCCCTTTGACAAGATCAACCAGTATCTGGCGCTCTTTCTTCTCGCCACGCAGTGCCCTGATCGAGACAGGATCCACGTTCATTGTGCAGTAGAAGTTCCGCACACCGGCGCGGGCCGCAAGATCCAGGAAAGCCGGTTCAATATTCAGCGCCAGGGTCGAGGCAACAAAGTATTTCCGACCCAGCGGGGCCAGCGCCCTGAAAAGAGCCTCGGCGTACTCGCGAATGACCCTTTGTGGAAAAAATAGCATGTCATCGGCGAGATAGACATTCTCGTACTTGAGCTGTCTGATTTCCTCGACCACCTTGTCAATAGGTCGCAGGCGGATGCGGTGCCCCATGTGTTCCGGGATAGCGCACATCAGACATGTATAGGAGCAGCCGCGGGCAACCTGCACGAGATCCTCGTCCCAGTCATAGGATTTCCTTGAGTAGAAGATTTCACGCTTGGGAACTGGAATCTCGGCTGGCGGAAGACTGCACCCTCCGACATACTTCTTCTTCAACTCACCGCGTCGCACGTCCTCGAGAATCTGCGGCCAAGTCGGCTCACCCTCGCCGGTGTTGACCGAATCCGCATGCAACAGACACTCGTCCGCCATAAGCGACGGGAAGAAACCGCCCATAATGACTTTCTTGCCATGTGCCCTGTAGCGGTCAGCAATCTCAAATGCGCGCGTGGCCTGGGGGGTAAAACAGTTGATGGCAACAAGATCAGTTGCGGCATCGTAATCCAGAGTATCACCGCTGTTGTCATCAATGAGTTCCACTTCCACATCCGGCGGTGTGAGCGCGGCCAGGATGGGAATGCCCAGCGATGGCGGGGTTGTGAAGTTGCCCAGGAAGTATTCCGAGACACCCTTGTCGAGTCCCGGCAGATCCTTGAGAAACTTCTCAAACCGCGGATAGATGAACGTAACTTTCATAGCGGACAAGAATACTTGCGGCGGTGGGCTTTGCAAGAGACAAAACGATGTAATGCCACTACAGGTCTCTTCAGGTCGTCACTGCCTTTTCAGCCAATTCGCTGGCCCAGTACATAATCCGCAACCCGTTCGCGGTCGAGAAGATGAAGGTAACAAGCCCTGGCGGGACAAGTCCCGATGGCTCGATCATTTACCGCTCGGAGACTTGTCCCGTCGTAGCCCGAAGGCGAAGACGGATGAACGAGAAGATCAACCGCAATTTCGAGGTGTTCAGCCCATGCGACTTCATCCGCCTTCGCTGAAGCTACGGCGGACAGGTCGCAGCCACTTGCTCACCCAAGGGTGGCCTGCCCGACGTAGCCTTGGCGAAGTCGGGTACAACAACAAGATGCGCGGTCAGCTGGCAAAGCGGGAGGCCGCAGCGGCCCAGGCAGAAATGCCCAGCAACGCCATCGAGGTGATCAATGTAGCCGAGTATAATCCATGTCGCATCCCTTCGGCCAAATGGCGCGAGCTCATCAAAAAGGTCTGGCTCGTGCTTCGTAGCGAAGGAAGCCTTCGCTTACTTCGCAGAGTAGCAGAAGCTGATCCCCTACTCTGCCCACGCTGCGGAAAGGAAATGCGCATAGTGGCTCTTATTGATCAGCGCGGTGTGATTGAGAAGATTTTGCGACACCTGGGTCTGTGGGAACAAGGCGTTCGCGTTATTCCGGCCACGGGCCCACCAGCCAGCGCGCCGGCTCTTGAGTCAAGGGAACACATCATTGAGCCCTGGCTTGATGATCCGGCCCCGGATTATGATACCGACGTGATGTACGCGAATGGCTGAGCCGCCGTGGCCGGAGCGGTGTGTCTTCTTCCAGCCCATTTCAGACCCGATCCAGCAAATGTCCGCCACCCCGAGAGTTATCCGCAGACTCCCAACAACACTTAACGCCGTGCTTGCGTTCCCAGCCCGGTCCTGTCACCTTTTCAGCATGAAAGTTCCTTATCACGGCGGTCCAGCCGGGTGCGCGCCCGTACCGCCAGAAAGCGATTTCTTATCAATAGACCAAATGATTTGTCGCTGGTTGAGATACTCCCTTATGACTAATTCAGGGTTCGTCCGAAATCAGCATGATGTTCGGGGTCCGGAGACCGTGAGCGCGCAGTCCAGAGCCTCTACGCTGCCTTCTTCGGCCCCGCAGTATAGCTTCAGCGGTTCCTCACAGCCCGGTGGACAATGAACTCAACGCGGATAGCCTTGGTTGATTCCCGTCACAACATTCCTACGTGGCTCGCAGTGGTGTGGATTGTGTCGGCGATGACGGCGGGCGCGGCTTCCCCTGAGCGGCAAAGCGTTCACACCGGGAAGCCCATATATGTTTATACCCTGCAGCAGGATGCTCTTCCTGCGACAGGCGCTGCGATGTTGCCGGTCAGCCAGATGCGGAGCACCGCAGTATTCGCAGGCGGCAACGCTGGTTCCTACGACGAAGCGATAGCGGTCGCGTCGCTGCAGGGGATCGTCAATCGCGAGGCGCCCAGGCTCTTCGTGGTGTCCTCAAAGAACAAGCGCCCGCAATACTGGCTGGACATCTTGTCTGAAGACGGGCGCTGGTTGAAGGGGAGGGAGAGGAAGAATCTCGCCGACCTTCATGCGGTAGTGGCGCTGGCGGGCAAGCAACTCAAAGGCGCGGTTATATGGGATCCGGATGTTCCGGCCAGCGTGAATGTCGCCACCACGATTGCGGGCGTACGTGATGCGGTCGTCCTCAGTCCGGAATTTGCGGACCGCTATCTCAAAGAATGGAAGATCCCGGTCATCAAAGATCTTCGCGGCATGTTCACCGGGTCAGAAACCGGCAGCAGGAAGAATGACGCTTACCGCTGGGCAATCCGGGAATATTTGGCCGTGGGCCTGTGTTCCACGCATCGCGTGTTTCTTTTCGAGGATTCGTTTATCACCCGGCGGCGCGGCGATAACGGATATGCTATTCCCCGCGACTGGGCGGTCAAGAACCGGTCCTTCGTCTTTGATCTTTCGCCATGGGGCGATGAGGCGCCACGTGACGACGCCAATCAGCGGACGGGCCTGGATCTTGAAACGTATCGAATGATACTGGCTGAGTTGCAGCGCCAATCGGCGGGGAAACACATGACGGAACTGGCTGGTTTCTTTGCCTTTTCCAAGTACAGCAACGTGCCGGATCACAGGAGTAAACACGAGCCAGTATTGACGGAAATGGAGTCGGTCTGGCTGATTTCACCCTATAATTGCTACAAAAGCAGCATATCGAGCGACTGTTTCAACCAATCCTTTCACAGTCAGGCGCCGCGCCGGCCGCTGAAGCAGCGATCCAAAGCCGCGCGGGACGTACCATTGGGAAAGAAGACCTATCTTTGTATTGTGATGGCAGACTACGACTCGGCGACGCTGCTTTATGACTTCTTGCCCAGATACTGGGAGAACGCTGATCGCGGGAAGATTCCGCTGGCATGGGGCGTCAATCCAAACCTGCTTGAAACCTATCCCGACGTGATAGCCTATTTCTACAGCACGGCCACATCCAACGATACGTTCGTGAGCGATGCTAATGCCGCCGGCTACATCAACCCCACCCGTGTTCTGAGCGAGAATCTGCCGTTGTTCACTGAACACAACAAAAGGTTTTTTAGGGAAGCGGATATGAGCATTGCGCCCATGGTGATAGACTTCGATCAACCGGGGCCAAAGGTGAAAGATGCCTTTCGAGAGTTTGCGCCAGAAGGTTTCGGTGCCATCGTCTGGGACGTGCATGGCCAGGGAGGGCGCGCTCCCGTACCGCACGTATGGAAGGGAATGCCTGTAATCAACACCATCAACGATGTCTCTCTCTGTTTCGACGGGAACGACAACTTCCTCGGCGCAGAGCATGCCGCGGATTTGCTGTCGAAGTCCATCTCGCTCCGGGGCAGCAGAGAACCTGGATTCTACTTATACCGGATCGCCTGGCTGAATCCCTCGAACATCATTGATACGCTCGCCGTCTTGCGAAAGAGAAGGCCTGAATTGAACATTGAGCTTCGCGACCCGCGCACGTTTTTCGCGCTCTACAAGAAGTTTCTCGAGCAGGAAGAGCGAGCCGGCCGACAACATGAAGAAAAGCAGCGGCCATGATAGGGAATTACAGAGCCATCCAGGGCCTCTACGCCGCCTTCTTCGGCCCCGCAGCCTGATCCCAGCGCGCTCAATTCTCTATTCAATCACCAGCCGGCGTTTGTCCGCGAGTCATTTCGCCGCGGTGATTTCGAACTTGCCGGTGAGGCGGATGTCCTCGGAGGAACTGCCTATTGAGACCTCGAATTCGCCCGGCTCGACAACGTGCTTCCAGTCGCGGTTGATGAGCTGCAGGTGTTCGGGTTTGAGCGTAAATGCGAGCTGCCGGCTCTCGCCGGGCTTGAGATTAATGCGCTCGAAGCCACGCAGATTCTTCTCGTAGGTCGTGACGCTGCTGACCAGGTCCGAGGTGTAAAGCTGAACCACTTCGTCGCCGGCCCGCGTGCCGTTGTTCTTTACCTCGCAGGTGACTGTGATATCGCCGGTGGGTTTCTGTTGCAGCGGGCTGATCTTGAGGTTGCTGAACTCGAATGTCGTATAGCTCAGTCCGTAGCCGAACGGAAAGAGCGGCCCCTGCACTCCTGCCAGCCCCGTGGTGCTCGTGCCGCGGTCGGTGCGCTCGAAGTTGGATGCCGGCTTCGCCGGGAAGTTGAGCGGGATCTGGCCCACGGTCTTCGGAACGGTGACGGTGAGTTTGCCGCCGGGGTTGTAGTCGCCAAAGAGCGCCTCGGCGATCGCCGTGCCGCCCTCACTGCCGGGATAGAACGCCTGGAGGATTGCCGGGCAGTGGCGGTTCGCCCAGTTGACCGAGATCGGGCGGCCGCTGATGAGCACCAGAATGGTCGGTTTGCCGGTGGCTTGCACGGCTTGCAGCAGGTTCTGCTGCCGCCCGGGAAGATCCAGGCTTGTGCGCGATTTGTTTTCGCCGGAAGTGCGGCCGCTGTCGCCCAGCACGACGATTGCGACGTCGGCGGATTTGACCTGGGCTACGGCTTTTGCAATCTCAGCCTTCTCGGCGGACGTGACAGGCTCCGGGATTACTTCGCTGTCCGGCCAGTTCGCGTCAACAATATCGCAGCCCTTGGTGTACACGACCTTGGTTTGTTTTCCGGCCATCGCCTTGATGCCGTCGAGAACGGTCGTCACCTTGACTGCCAGCGGGCCATAGTGCAGCAATGCGTAGCTGGCCTCATTGGCGTTGGGCCCGCAAACCGCGATACGCTTGATGTCTTTGCTCAGGGGCAGCGCGTTCTTGTCGTTCTTCAGAAGCACGAGACACTCGCGCGAGGCCTGCATCGCGACCTTTTGATTTTCGGCACTGCAGACAATCCGATCCGCCTCTTCGGGTTTGTCGCTGTACGGGTGATCGAATGTGCCTTCCCAGTACTTCACGCGCAATACGTCGCGAACCCGGGAGTCAATTACCGCCATCGGAACCGCGCCTTCCTTTATCAATTCGCGCAGTGGATTGATGAACACGTCCGGCGGTACAAATGTGGTGCGGACATTCAACCCTGCCATCACGGCCTGCCTGACGGCCTCTTTGTAGGTACCGGCGACGTGGTGTTTGGTGAAGATGTACTCCACGGCGTCGCTGTCGGAGACGACATAGCCCTTGAATCCAAAATCCTCGCGCAGGCGTTTGGTCAGCCAGTAGTCGCTACCGGTCACGGGAATGCCGTCGTAATCGTTGTAACTGCTCATTATACCGAGCGCACCGGCGGAGAATGCGGCGATGAACGGCGGCAGCAGGACGTTTTCCACTTCCCGCGGCGGTTCGTGTGGATCGGTGCGGGAGAGGCCCTCCCGGCCGCCCTTCGGCGATGAGTAGACCGCGAAATGTTTCGGAGTTGATACAACATGTTGCGACTGCATGGCGCGGACCATTTCGACGCCGAGCTGTGCCGCCAGGAACGGATCCTCGCCGTAGCTTTCCTCGCATCGGCCCCAGCGCTGGTCGCGGATGACGTCGAGGATTGGGGCGTAGACATTATGGTAGCCGAGCGCCTTCCCTTCGCTGCCGGTGATCTCGCCGATGCGGCGGACGAGTTGCCGGTTCCAGGTGCAGCCGATGCCGAGTTGCGTGGGGAAACAGGTTGCCTTGTATGACTCCACCCCGCGGATGCCCTCGTCGGTAAACTCCACCGGAATGCCGAGCCGTGTTTCCTCAATGAAGAACCGTTGCACCGCGTTGAGCGCCTTGGCGTGGGCCGAGGCGGGCCAGCAGTTGGTATTATCCGAGACAGGCTTGGTCCAGCCGCGGAAACCATTGAGATGTTCGTCAATATTGGCGATGCCGTCCTTCCAGATCTGGTTCTTCCAGTCCGGTGACGGCAGGTCCTCTTTGAGCACGCGCCCGAATCCGTAAAGCGTGGCCATCTGGCAGGTCTTTTCCTCCATGGTCATCCGCGAGATCAGATCGTCGAGGCGCTTTTCGACATTGACCGCCGGATTCTCGTAAGGATCCTTCTGTCCGTTCTTGTTCAGGTCTATCCATCCATCGTGATAGATGTTCGTGGCGGCAATGGCCGGCAATGAGAAGCTGCCGCCGAGAAGCAGGATGGAAAGAATGCGCGGAAGTGTTTTCATGGTGTTTCCCTGTTTTGCTTTTGTGTGATGCAAGAAATTCTCGCTCAAACTGGAGAGGAGTAAACCGTATTTACCGTCAGGGAAAAAGGAGAAATATGGCAGCGACTCAGTGTATGCATTCTATACGCCCAAGGAGGCCCGCTGGGCCACAACCGAAGCACGGCGACGGAGCGCCGTGGCTACAGCGCTGTAGCCGCACCGCCATGGTTCGCCATAATCCTTGTGCGACGGCGGCTCTGTCGGGGCGCAACAGCACTTCTCGCAAAAGTGTGTCATGGTCCTCAGGATGGAAACCGATCGCCCAGTAGTAGCGGGAGGAAGCTTTCGTGGGCTGTCAGCCGCCAGTCTGATTGCGCTGCGATTGATTCCGTGAAGCGGGTTGGCTTCCCTGGCTTTACCCGCGAGTCGGCGAACAGGAAAGGCACCAGATCGTGGGTGTGGGTCCTGAGGGCGAGGGGTGTCGCATGGTCCGGCGAGACCAGGATGCGGTGTGGGGCCGGGCTGACTTTGATGGCGCGGTCAGGATCCTTGATCCCGTGACCTGTGAGGACCGCGACGATACGCAGGGGACGATCCCCTGCCCGCGTGCCTCGGCGCAGCGCAGCGAAGACGGGACTACGATTCCGAGGTGATCTACGCGAACAGCTGAGCCAAACGCGAGAGGACGGGTTTGTCTTCATCCAGCCCAATCCAGACCAGATCCAGCAGATTCCCGCCACCTCGATCGCTATCCGCACAGCCCGAACCACGATTCAACGTCGCGCTTGCGTTCCCAAGCCGGATTTGACACATCTTCAGCATGAGGAGGCTAATTCATGACGATCCAACCGGAGAGAACCCCGCACCGCCAGAAAGCGATTTCTTATCAATTAGGCGTACTGACAAAAACCGCCCATCCGAGTGTCAGACAATGGTCGGTCTGAGGACAAAACATCTGCCCGCGCCACCGCCATCGGCGAAGTAAGCGCGATTGTTTCCAAGACGCCCGGCCGTTCGCAAAGATGGCCGGGCGTTTTGTTTTCCGCGAAGAATCCGTGAGCTTGAAAGCGTACCCGCATCCATGCCATAAATGGCCATGCATATGAAACCCGCTCTCTCACTCCTCGCCGCCCTACTGTTGGCGTTGTGTTCCGGAAATGTTCCGGCCGCACCGCAAGCCGGCAACCTGATTCACGACGCCGAAATGGCGGGCTACCTCTTTGGCCCGGCGGAGAAGGTGCCGGAAGAATTCAACGGCGGGTTCTCGCTCTATGCAGCGGCATGGCCCCTCGTCGCCACCTACCCGGGGCACAGATTCCAAACCGGGTTGTGCGGCACGTGGATGCATCCACAGTGGGAGCCGGACAAAAAGCCCGCGGACAAATGTTACACGGACATTGAAGGCGGCCTCGGTTGGTGGCGCGATACGCATTTCCCGACCATCACGCCGAAATTCATCATGGGCGGCGTCGCGCCGAACTTCCGGTGGATCGCCAACGGCCCCGGCTACGGCGCGGGCACCTGGGAGAAACCGCGCGGTCAGTATGGCGTCGCACAACTCAGCCCTTGGCTGTTGTTCCCGCTCGACGGGCTGAACTTGAAACAAGGCACGAGCGGCGAACTCTTCGGGCAAGAACGTGCCGACCGGCAACCACTGCTGGACGTTGTTCCTCAGCACCGCCAACTTCAAAGGCCCGGTGGCCTTCTTCACGCCCTTCTTCTGGTCTCAGGCGACCATCGAGAATCCGGAATGGGCCGGGCTGATGTTGGATTCACGTCCTGCCGGACCGAACAAGGCGATCCAGATGGAAACGCAGCACATCCCGGCCATTCTGAGCACGAACACGACCGGCAAGTTCTACGCCCGCGTTGCTCCGACTTCGTTTCCCATCGGTCCCGATGGTTACTCGACCGTGCTCCACCGGCTCACAGCCTACAAGAAAGCGGCGCTTTGGGACGACGTGAAACGGTGGTTCGACGGCGGCGCTCCATCCACGGGCCTGATCAAAGCCGACGCGTCCGCCGTGCAAACGTTCCGGCAGGGCGGCGGTTCCAGTTGGAGCGTCTACCCACCCGGAACTCCGCGCGAAGAGAAGGCGCCCCTTGCTTGGAAAGCCTTCACCACTTCCTTCACGCCGAATCCCATCACCTTCGGCTATCGTTGGAACGAACAACTGACCCGCAAGAACGGTTCGCTCGTCACCCTGCCTGAATACTACCAGCTAGACACGACCGGCAAGAAACCCCAGTGGTCCGTCGTCTCGCCCCAGGACGTCCCGCCGGAACTCGGTCTCACCCAATACCGCTTTGAAACTTCGAAAGAAAACCCTCAAGACCCCCGCACCACACCCGACGAAGCCGCAAGCTGCTGGAAAAAACCCGGCCCCGCCGCCGGCCCGTTCCAGGCGCGGCTCGGCGACGGCAGCGTGGTGACCTACTACTGGTATCGTTTTGCCGATCAACCCGCGCTGCTCAATGCCGACCTCACGACTGCGGAACGCGAAGTGGTGCAGAAGCGGGTGGAACTACTCCATCGCACCTGGACGAAGGACCGCAACTACCTCGCCCCGCCCGATACTGGCACGCTCGCGCATCTGGACCCGGCTTTGATTCTGACGCCCCCGAGCGGCCTGGAAGCCGGCTACGTCCCCATCGCCACCCGTCAGGAATTGCCCGGTTCAATCGCCGGAAAAGAATCTCTTCCACTGTCTGGGTTGCGAACCTATTGAGTAGTACGATAAAATGACACTCAATGGCGCTTGAGGCATTTCTTCCACTTCCTCCGGCCAGGTGAGCGTGTATAGACAGTTCCGGCATCGATGCAGCCGCTGCGGTGGCGGCTGGAGAGTGCGGTGGAGATGTCGCCGATAGAGAAGACGGAAGCTTGATTACTTATGTACGCGAATGGCTGAGCCAAAAGCGGTAGGACAGATTTGTCTTCTTCCAGCCCAATCCAGACCAGATCCAGAAGATTCCAGCCGTCCAGCCCGTGAGATCATCGCTCACAGCGGACATCCAACACATCCCGCCGCAGTGTGCCTTGCTCTACAGCGGGGTGTGCCCCGCAGTGTGCTCAGCTCTACTGCGGGGGTGTGCTTGTGTGCCCGGGCCGGATTTGACGCATTCTGTGCATGTTGAAGATCAGCCTCTGGAGGAAGGAGGCTAATTCATGGCGGTCCCAGCCTGCATCGGACAGTATCGATAAGAAGCGATTTCATATCAATTCAATCTATGGAGCAAGCCCTCACGCTGGGCAGAAACAGCGTTAGTTGCCATAGCAAGGGCTGGGCCTCTGGATGTCAGGCAGCTTTATGGTCTGGTCACGTGATTGGCGTCCAGCGTAACCGCGGTTTGAGCCAGCGCTCTACCGTTCAGTCTCGCACCGGTATGCATTTCGATCTGGGTTTGGCACAGGATATTTCCATGCATAACAGACGTCGTGCCGAGGGTCGTTTTGCCGGCAACCTGCCAGAAGATATTCTTGGCCTGCGCGCCGCCGCTCAGATTAACATGGACGCCGTTGCTGAGGGTGAGAGTTTGCGCTACCTGAAAGATCCAGACATCGTCAGCACCGCCGGAAAGAGTGACAGCAGAGGGAATCAAGAGCCCAGTGCCCCATTTATAGAGACCGGGAGCAAGCGTCATTCCACCAATATTTCCGGCACCCAGTTCGGTAGCAGTAGGATTTGACCTTCCCGCAGCGTCAGTGTACGCAATCGCCATATCGCTTATCGCGGTGGTCATGTTGGCTGGAGTCGGGGTAGCATAGTCGGCGGCATATACTTTTCCGTCGACCAAAGCTGACGTCGAAAATGTGTCTGAGGCATCCCTTGTTAGTCCAAATCCGGTTATGGCTGTCGCAGCGATGGGAGAAACTCCAATATTTCCATCAATTCCGGTCGCTCCGGTCGTTGAGATCCCCGCCTTTGACAGAATGGCGAAATTGCCGGCGGTTCCAAGATTTACCACAGCTGGACCATGCGCGGCGGGGTCCTGGGCGGCAGCACCATCCTGGGTAGCCGCAATTCCCGCACCGTCCTGAGTGTCAGCAATTCCCGAACCATCCTGGGCAGCAGTACCATCCCTGTTAATGGAAATCTCATCACTGCATCCGCTAAGAAGGAGTCCAAGGCCAAACGCAGACACCAGCATCAGGACCTCATGACCTAACTTGATTCTATTCATGCTTCATCTCCCTAAATCTTGTTGCCTGACTTTGATCCCTGGGATTCCACGACGTCTTAGATATTGCAGGATCGACCAATCGCCTGCTATGGGGTATAACCCTACGGCGTAAGGAGTAGACCATAGACCCAGGGAGAGAGGTCCGGCAAAGGCGCATCGCGCAAGCCGCATTTCCTTTCTCCCTCAGTTGCCTTCGTTACCTTCTGCCTGGCGGACCCTGCAGGCTCTGCGAGTTTTGTGCGGGACTCTTCCCTTTGCACACCGGGCATATTGAGGACATCGCGCTGTTTTCGCTAGCGAGAGCGTTTGATGAGCCAAGCCCGTTGCTCAACGCACAGCGGGGGATATCTGGCAATATCTGGCATGACTTTATCTGGCATGACTGCAAAATGCGGTTGACAGAAGCACAAGGTTCGCCTATTCTAAGGTCTTGCAAAGTGGACATGGGTATCGTTTTGTAGACAAGTCAATGTGCAGGCACAACTTTGGAGGTGCAGGAATGAATTCTTATGCTAGGGCTGGAGTAGTCTATAGCTTGGTCGCCATGGCCGTTTCAGCCGCAAACACGTTGGCTGCCAGCGGAGAAAATGGTATCCCGTACACAAACACTTTCGAAGCCTACGATGCGGGATATGCGATAGTCAATGAAGCAGGATGGGGCGTGGCCTACGACAGGACAAACGATGCTGTGGTTATCCTTTCGGAAAGTTGGTCCTCCAACCATCCCTCAACCTTTTTGCCGCTGGAACCACACTCGAAAGTTCTGAGTATTTCCGGTGTCGTCTCAAATTCCTACACCCAGATAGACACCCCTGTCTCACTTACCAATTTCATAACATATATCGATTTCACCATCAAGCCGGAGCGCCGCTCCAGCCCGCCTGATCTGGCAATCAGAGGTGATCCCAGTTTGGCAGCTTATGGTTATGGGCTTCAAGTGGCCGCCTACATCAACGAAGATGGCAACATTGTGTTCTACCACGGCTGGTGGGATAATTACTTCTACCAAAAGTGGTCTACGAATAACATTCCAGAGCAGGTGATCCCTTCAAATGATTGGGTTAGGCTCACATTAGCGATAGCCTACCATGCCACAGCAGTGTACTACCCAGAGGATGATCTCTGGCTGGAATGGGGCGACGCTTTCTACCGTATCCAGGTTAACGGCAGCACCAACTATTACATGAACGAATATGGCTACCGCGATCCTTGGACATGGTTCTATGCTCCAGATGGCGGTTCCTGGTTCAGGTGTCCGAACAGCAACGGAGACGGCAATGCAAGGCACCTTTCCTCTCTGTCTATTGAAGGTTTCGCGCAGTTGGACGACCTTGTTGTCTCCACAAATCCGCCACCGCCGGTTCAACTCCCTGCCGGCTTCACGCAACATGGAACGCCATACAGCTGGCTCGAGGCGCATGGACTCACAGAAGGTGGCTATGAAGCAGCCGACGTTTACGACTATGACAAGGATGGAAAGACGGCATGGGAGGAATACTGGTCTGGCACTGATCCAAAAGACAAGGCATCTGTTCTGGCCATTGTGTCAGTTGCTATCCGCGGGGCTACGAACGTTGTTACCTGGCTCGGCGGAACCAACGAAACCAATCCGAACTGGCTGATTTTCAGGTCGACAAACCTCATGGGGACCGTCGAGTCAACATGGACGAGTTTGCCATCGACCAACTACCCTCGAATTCCGGATAGCGAGGACGGAACAAATGTATGGTCAGATCCTGATGCTAATCTCTATCTGCCAAGGGTATTCTACAGGATCGCCACACCAACAAACAGTCCATAGTTCCAATCCAAGCACGCCAGATCACGCAGTAACGATCTGGCGTGTTTGCGAGGCCTGAGGGCTGTGAGTATAACGCCTTCAACCACGGGGTTGCGTCAAGTCGTTTGGTGTTAGAGACGTGCTTTCCGCCGCATGGTTTCTAACGTCCTTTCCATTCATGCTCTTATTGGGCCACTGCCTGTAGCCCGGTATATGTGTTACCGTCCACGCTGACGCCGTACGCCGTTCCCAAGTTGTGACTGTGTAAAGCGGGCTGGATTCTCGCACTGTGATCGTAATTTGTTCCCGCCAGAGTCGTAGATTTTGTCATTTCTTGCCGATCCCATCATAGATGCTGCTTGCCCATACGACCGCGTTGGCAACCTGGATCTTTCGCACGACCTGTCTCTCTTGCCGTTTGTATCATAGACATGATCGTCGGTTACGACGCCTACGGCAAAGTCGCATCCGCCAGGAGAAGGCGAACGGCATCGGTGAATGTCGTCTTTTTGACGCGGACCAGGAAGTCTATGGCGTTGCCGGCCACGCCAGTGTCGGTACATATCCAATAATGGTCTTTGACGACGACCTTCGGGGAAAGCCCGGTAACGAGGTAGTTGCCGCTTTGGAGTGGCTGGAGCCGGTAACCGAGTTGTTCGAGCACCGGCTTGAGCGGTGTCTGCCGCGCGCGCCGGATGTCAGATCGTTTCCAGATCATGGTCTTTCCTCCAGTGCGGCTGCCGCAACACGTTGTTGACTTGATCGAGGCCGATGACCTGCTTGCGGTCCCTGACGGCTTCGAGCATCGCGGAGATGCACAGGTTCCGGGTGCGCCGGAGGATGCCCTCGCTGGATCTGACAATGAGGGCAACGGCGTCCTCGCTGAACGCATTGTGCCCCATGCCGACCATGTCGAGTTGTGCGAAAAGGAATACCTTCATGTCGTCGGGGTTCAAGCGGGGAACGCGGACAGAATAGGTAATGCGGCTTTTGATGTCCTCGTTCACGGTCAGGTGCAGTTTGTGCATGAGCTGTGGTTGGGAGAAAAGGACAAGGTTGTGGTTCTTCGGAAAGTCCTCGAAGAGGAGCCGGAGCTTGCGGAGGCACTCCACGTCCATGAGGTGCGCGTCGTCGATGATCGGGACGAGCATCTTGCCCTCCTGATTGATCTTCCAGCCTGCCTCGATGAGCAACTTCTCGCACTTGGCATCCCGGCCGGTGGTTTCGATGTGGAACGCTTCGCAGAGGATATGCAGGGTGTTGGTGTAGGTGTGCAGCGTCCTGGCGATGGAAGGCGTGATCATGCGCTTCGGATCAAGATTGACGATGGCGCGCTTAATGACGCTCTTGCCCGTGCCGGGCTCGCCCATGACAATGCACAGGCCGCCCTGCTGGCAATGAACCTTGATGGTATCGAAGATGTCTTGTTGATGAGGCAGAAGGGCGGTCTTCTGCGCGGTGTCGAAAGGATTGAGTTCCAGGCCGAAGTGCGAACGGATCATGATGTGTGTCCTCCTTGTTTGTAGTTATTGATTCGAAAGGGCCTGATTGTCGGTGGAAGGTTCCGCCGCCGGTCGGATTGCCGGCCGTAGTTCATCTGGCTGGGACGGCGGCCGGTCGTTGGCCAGGAAATCGAGGCGTGTGGCTTCGCCCATGCGTTCGCTCTTGTAGAATACGACAATGCGGTTCGGATTGGCGCGGTTGAACCGGACCTGGATCTGACGGGCCGAGAGGTTGCGCGGCGCCTCGTAGCGGATGTTGTCCACTGAGAAAGTGTTGTCTTTCCGGACCGTCCTGGTGTCTTCGAGATAGAACAGCTCGTCGTTGGCCGACATTGGATCGAGGAACCGGATGCGTTGCAGGTCCATGCCGAAACGATCTATGGGTTTCATCTGAAGAGTGCTGTGGACGCGGGCGTTGTAGTCCGTTTCAAGCCACTGATGGAACTGCCGGTTCAGAACCTCAAGGGAGGAAAGGTCCAGTTTCTGGAGGAGGAATTGATCGCGGAGGGTTCTGAAAAACCTTTCGATCTTACCTTTGGCCGCTCCGTCGCGCACCGGTGTGTGGCACAGGATTATCCCGAGCCTGGCGCATATCTGGTTGATCTCCTGGCTGGTGTAGATTGCGCCGTTATCCACATACAGCGTTTGAGGGATGCCGCGCTTATAAAGGGCGCTTTGGAGCGCGGTGATGAGGTTGTCGGTGTTCTCGGAGAAGAAGAACTGGCCATGCGGGACCACCCGGCTGGCGTCGTCGATGAAGGCGATCAGCTTGGCCTGCGTGGAGGTTTTGCCGTTGGTCACGTACGGACCGACCATGGTGTCCAGCTGCCACATTTCATTGGCGTATTGCTTGGAGAAGGCCAGTCGGCGCTTGTTGTCGGTCTGAGATGCCGGCGTGAGAAGGTCGTACTCGCCAACCAGGCGGAAGAAGCTGGTCTGGGAACAGTCCGCCTTGGCGAGCACGCCGCGCTCGATGCAGCGGCGGTAAATCATCATCTTGTTGTAGCGGGTGTCGCGGAACTCGCCGAGGACCTGTTCGATCGCCTCCCGCAGGCCCTCCGGGCTTACCTTGCGGTGCTTGCCTTTGTCGGCGCGCGGCCGGCTGGCAAGCCCCTGGACGCCGTATTGCTTATAGATGGACAGCCATGTCTGGATGGTTCGCCAGGTGAAGACATGAGGAGTCCCGTCCTCATCGTGAAAGGTCAGTTTGCTGACCTCCCGGATGCGGCTGACGATGCTGTTTCCAGCCATTGAATCTATCGCGCCAAGGACTCGAAGCTTCAGATACACGTTCACTCGTTTCATAAGACCCTCCTTGTTGTTTGTTTGGACCATACGTGAGGGCCGGGGCGAGTACGCATTGGATTGTCGTGTTGCCGGTTCCTTTCGAGTCTTGGCCGGCGATATTGCCCTGTGCTATTTTGGGAACACGGGTGGTGCACCTTAGGCGGTGGCGAGGAAGCTTCTTTGGAATGCTTCCTGGTATTCTCTGACGGGACAACCACGACCAAAGGCTTCTTTCAGGTGGGCGAACACCTGGAAGAGGGGCACCCCCGTCTTTACCTTTGGCGGCGGAGCGCGGGCGCACAAATGAGTGCGAAGAACGCTCTGACATAGACATAGGCTCCGGTACAGCCGGTAACTGGTGTCCAACGAGAGCGGAATGCCGGATTTCTCCCATGCGGCCTTGATGGAGCGGTTTTGCATGAGAGCCTGAATGAAGGCCCATAGTTGCTTGGCGTCGAAACAGCGCCGTGGAATGCTGTCAGAGAGCCTGATGCTCGGAGCCCGACCGCAACCCTGGCGTTGCGGACTCTTTTTGCAACGGAAGCGCCATGCCCGTATGCCGCACTCCTCCGGCGAATTGGACCAACGGATGTACCCATGGCGGACAAGAGTGCCCTCGGCACCGCAGAATGGACAATGAAGAAAAGAAAGACGGGAGAGGAACAACTCTATCTCCGCCTTGGTTTTGAAGAATACCTGCATTCGCGCAGGGTATGCCCCGACACGGCTGATCTCAATTCCATAGGCGTGGATAAGGCATCCGGGACGGCACTGCGGCACTGGGGGGCTTTCCCATATTCCTGCCGCTCTCCTGATGACATCAATTCGGTTGACAAAACCGCAGCACTACGCTGCAATCAGGGGAAATAACATATATGTTGCGCCACGTTCTCCCTCATTCACGGCGAACCCAACTTTGCCCATCCAATGGCAAGAATGCCTGTTCTTGTGGCTCAACCTTCGTCTCTCCCTCTGTTTTTGCAGGGATTCGATCTGCAAAACAAATTGTTGGACAGACACTACCCGTTGGCGAAAGGCCTTCTCCTGCAACAGCCAGAGCATGTACTTGAAGCGACGCAATCGGAGGAAGGACAGCAAACCCATCGGTAATGGAGCGCAGTCAGATACCCCCGGCAGAGCCGGGGGCTTGAATCGTGATCCGCTCAAAACGGATTCGTTCATGAGCGACCCAAGGTGGCTCTACTTCATGAATATCCAACAGCCAACAACCAATGTCCAATAGCGAAGTCTGCGGTCCTTCATTCGCCCGTCTCGCATACTTCATCATTGGACATTCCGTGCTGGATATCAGTACTGTCCGGTTAAGTTGTTTTTTCGCTCCAGTCCATGTGAGTTTCCTAAGAAACTCGCATAGCTAATAGCATTTGCAAAATGAAATCGAAACAGGCAACAATGACTGTTCTCTATTGTATTTGCAGGGCTGATCTCGATATCCGTCCAAAATTAACCGGACAGTAGTGG
>Ga0247842_10003252_pt1 | contig 22301 bp, 20 predicted proteins | sample LaCruzMarch2015__3_FD_192411 | JGI IMG/M metagenome (GOLD analysis project Ga0247842, IMG submission 192411) | Freshwater microbial communities from meromictic Lake La Cruz, Castile-La Mancha, Spain - LaCruzMarch2015_19m | ecosystem: Environmental > Aquatic > Freshwater > Lake | place: Spain...
AGCATTAAAAAAATAGAAGATATTAAATATTAAAAAATAAAAAAGACGTTGTTAAAACGTCTTTTTGTCTGCCTGCGCAGGCAGGTTTGTATAGTATATTTATGACCAACGAGGAATTTGGACAACTCAAAAAATGAAAGTTTTTATAGTAGCATATAGATTGACAAAAACTCATTTAAATGTTAAAATATAATATTACCAAAAATTTTAAAAATTATAAAGACATGAAAAATTTCTTAAAAATTTTCGCGATTAATTGGCCAATTTTATTGTTAGCGATTTTATTTATTTCTATCACGATTCCAGTGTCTGCGAATGGTCAGGTTTGTGCTAGCGGGGCGCAAGCTAACAACATAGCTTGTAGTACCAATTCTGAATGTGGAACCAACGCATATATCGGAAGTTTATTTTGTCAGAGTGGGAAGGTTTATGGTAACTATATTACGTACGTTTGTAGTAATCCTGGTACAACGTGTAGTTTTTGTTCGAATTCAACGGCGGTAAAGCTAAAAGCTACTTGTAGTACTAAACAAATTTGTTCTGAGGGTGCTTGTATAAACGTGACTTGTAACACCAACGCTCATTGTGGAACCAACGGATTTATAGGTTTGCCGTTTTGTCAGGGCAATAACGTCTATAAAAACTATATAACCTACACATGTAATAACCCTGGCACAACATCTAGTTCGTGTACTAACTCTACCGCCGCCCAACTTCAGACAAATTGTACCGCCAATCAAACGTGTTCTGGCGAAACATGTACTAATATAATTTGTAACGCGAACTCCGACTGCGGCACTAACGGATTGGTTGGCAGTCCATTCTGTCAAAGCAACAATGTTTATCAAAACTACAAAACCTATACCTGTAACAATCCAGGCACTGCGTCGAGCTCGTGCACCAATAATACAGAGGCTCAACTGCAAACAAACTGTACTGGATCTCAAACGTGTTCGAACGGAAGCTGCTCAAATAGTTGTACCACAAATTATCAGCAAAGGTGTTCAGGGAGCAATGTTTATTGGTATGATTCATGCGGAAATCAAGGGAACCTAATTCAATACTGCCCTAATGGATGTTATGGTAGCTCTTGTGCAAACAATAACTGTACCTCGAATTATCAGCAAAGATGCTTGGGAAATAATTTGTATTGGTATGATTCCTGCGGGAACCAACAGAGCTTAATTCAGTACTGTCAGAATGGGTGTTCCAATAATTATTGCCAGAATATTAGTACGGGAGCTTTAACTGTAACTAAAACCGTTAAAAATCTTACTACAGGCACTGGATTTGCAGTTTTAACCTATGCCAGCCCCTCAGACATGTTGTTGTTTATGATAACCCTGCAGGCTACAGGGCAAGATGTTCAAAACGTAATGATTAGAGACAATTTCCCAGCAAATCTTACCTATAACAATCAGCTAGTTGTCGCCTGTAGCGGTTCTAACAATTGCAATAACTCCAACTATAATTATTCTGGAAGTATTATATCTGGCATAAACCTAAATACAATATACGCTGGTCAAACAGTAACAATAACTTATCAGGCGCAAGTTGCTCCTATACAAAATTTTGTTTATGGAACAACAACATTAACTAACAGCGTTTATGTTACAAGCTCACAATCTGGCTATAGTCCTGCAAGCAACGCGTCTGTTGTCGTTACAAAGGCAGGCGTACTTGGAGCTAGCACAATTTCTACTGGATTGACTAACAATTTTTGGATGGATTCATTCCTCTTACCGCTACTTATCACCTTAATATGTATTGGATTATGGAGATCTGGGTTTTTCTTTGGAATTGAAAAATGGGTAGATAACAAGAAAAAGATTCGTAGAGGATATATAGCAGAAAAAGAACTTTCAGATAGAATCGCTAGCATTAAAAAAATAGAAGATATTAAATATTAAAAAATAAAAAAGACGTTGTTAAAACGTCTTTTTGTCTGCCTGCGCAGGCAGGTTTGTATAGTATATTTATGACCAACGAGGAATTTGGACAACTTGTAAAAGAGGGGATTGATGCAATTGATGAAAAGTTTCTACAAAAATTAAAAAATGTAGAAATAGTTGTTGAGGACGACCCGACCACTTTTCAATTAAAAGAGCTCAAGCTAAGAGGGGCTTTGCTTTTTGGTTTGTATGAAGGCATTCCTTTAACAAAACGCGAACAATATGGCCAGGTTTTGCCAGACAAAATAACAATATTTAAAAATGCAATTGAGCAGGTATATTCGAGGCCAGAAGACATCAAAAGGGCCGTTAAAGACACTGTTTGGCACGAAATAGCGCATCACTTTGGCATGGACGAAGTTCAGGTCCGTCAGGCAGAAAGAAAAAGGCGAAAGTAAAATATTTTGGGAACCAAATAAAATTCGGGCGTAAGCCCGATTTTTTTGTTGTGACAGATTGACATTTAATGAATTATAGTGTATTGTTAACACATCAAAAAATAGCGGCCAATGTGGCTGCTACATGTAGCGGAAATCAAAGGAGACCGAAATGAAGGCTGTACTTGGTATCGACGACAGGGTTTGGGTGCGGCTGACCGAAGTCGGGAAAAACAGGCTTGCCGATTGGCAAAACTCGTTCAAAAACGCCAAGGGTGAGACGGTCTCGATGGCACCTCCAGGAAAAGAGAGAGGGGGGTGGGTCGTTTTGAGCCCTGCCGTGCTGATGGCCATCTTCGGTCCGGTGATGGCACCGGGCAACCCAAAAATGTTTGTCGACGACGAGATATCTCTGATCGAGCCGCTCGAGGCCTTCTGAACGAAGGCGTACGTAAAGCGATCCTCGCTTAAGTAAGGGCAGCGTAATTCGCAAAGCCCCGGCCTCATAACAGGCCCTTAGGTTGAGGATCGCTTCTTTTTTTACAATTTTATTTTCTTCCTTCGAGTGCCGATTCAAGAGTTTCTTCATCGGCATATTCAAGTTCGCCACCAACCGGAATTCCCCTTGCCAAATGAGTCAATTTTGGGGCAGGGGAGTTGCCAATGTCTTTTATGGTTTGTTCAACTAAAACAGATGTTGTTCGGCCTTCGGGAGTTGGATTTAGTGCAACAATTATTTCTGTAAAATTATTTTGCAAAACGCGTTTTTTCAATTCTTCAATTCTTAATTGGCTGATATCTTCTTTTCTCATGGTTGCAACTGTTCCGCCCAAAATAAAATATAATCCACTAAATTTCCTTGTACTTTCTAAAGACAATAGGTCGCTTTCTTTTTCAACGATACACAGTAAATTTTTATTCCTTGATGTATTTTTACAAATTTGGCAGACCGTGCCGTCGCCCTCGAATGGGTTAAAACACAATTCGCATAGTTTTATTTTATTTTTTAGTTCAACAATTGCATCCGTGAGTTCTTTTATTCTTTCGTTTGGTTGTTTCATTAAATAGTAAACAAAACGGCTGGCTGTTCTTGTGCCAACCGTTGGAAATCTTCTGAAAATTTCTATTAGCTTATCTATTGAGTCCATTTAGTTTTTTTATTTTAACCCTGCGCAGTCTCAGACTCATAGCCAGAATAATCTGCTTTATCTAAATCTCTAAAGCTTGCTCTTTCTTTTTCAAAGTATAGCTCTATAGATCCTGTTGCACCGTTTCTGTGTTTTTCAATTATCAGTTGAGCGATTCCTGGTTTTAAGCTGTTTTCGTTATAAAAGTCGTCTCTATATATAAACATTACTACGTCGGCATCCTGTTCAATGGCTCCCGATTCACGCAAGTCAGACAGTCTTGGAATTTGTGGAACGCGAGATTCTACCGCACGAGACAATTGTGAAAGCACTAAAACTGGCACATTTAACTCTTTTGCCAGTATTTTTAAGGCCCTAGAGTTTTCTGTAACCTGTTGCACGGGCGAAGCAAACCTATTCATCGGTTGCATTAACTGCAAATAGTCAACAATTAACAAACTTAAACCCTTGTTTGCTTGAAGCCTTCGCGCCATTGCCCTAATTTGCAATATGTTAACTGACCCAGCATCGTTTATATATAAAGGCGCGTCTGACAAGCTTCCCATTGCATGCTGAATTCTTGAAAAATCGTCGTTTTGAAGTTGGCCAGTTCTTAAATGCCAGGCGTCAATGTTTCCGGTAGAGGCAATTAATCTGTCAGCCAATTGGTCTTTTCCCATTTCTAAGCTAAAAATACCAACTGGTTTGTTTTCTCTTACAGCCACGTTTCTAGCGATATCTAGCGCCAAAGAAGTTTTACCCATTCCAGGTCTTGCGGCTAAAATTACTAAATCAGACTTTTGCAAACCAGAAAGTTTTTTGTCTAAATCTCTAAATCCAGTTGGAATACCCCTTAAAGTTCCGTGATGTTTTGAAAGAGTGTCTAGTCTTTCAAAGGTTTCTGGCAAAACATCTTTAATAGCAACAAAACTTTGTGTTAAAGACCTTTGGCCAATGTCAAAAACTGTTTTTTCTGCTTTATCTAGTAAAATATCGACTTCTTCAGACTCATCAAACGCAGACAACCCAATTTCTTCTGAAACAGAAATCAAATCTCTTAAAATCTTTTTTTCTCTAACTATTTTTGCATAGTTTGAAATGTGGGTTGCCGTTGGAACCGAGTTTATTAAAGATGTCAGGTATGCCTGCCCGCCAATATCGGCTAGCTTGCCTTTTTCTTTTAACCCAGACGAAACCGAAAGTATATCAATGGGCTCCGACCTTTCATAAAGGTCGGCCATTGTTTGATAAACATCTTGGTGAATGCCTTTGTAAAAGTCTTCAGCCTTTATAAAATCTACAACTTTTACAATGGCGTCTTTGTCTAGCATCAAGCAACCCAAAAGGCACTGTTCTGCCTCAGTATTTTGTGGTGGTAGTTTGTCTGGCAAATTATTAACCATAGTACATCTTATACATCAAAATTAGTAAAATCAAGCGAAGTTTTACACTCTTTATACACTTTTAATAACTGGGCCGTTTTCTGAGTCTTGTACAACAAATCCAAGTTTCTCAATTTGCAGCCTTACTTCGTCAGACTTTTGCCATTCTTTGTTTTTGCGGTGCAGCTCTCTCAGTTTAACTAGTTTTTTAATTTCTGCTGGAACAGCCTTGGTAACTTTCTTAAAATCTATAATTCCAAAAATTTTGTTAAGCTCCTGGAAAAATTTGTATATATCACTAGCTTGTTTTTTAGAAATTAAATTTTTATCTAACAAAACGTTTATTTTATTAATGAATTCAAACATTACGGCAAAAGCCTGAGGGGTGTTAAAGTCATCGTCTAGTTCCTTGTAAAAAGCTAATTCTAGGTCTTTTGTTATGGCATTCGCTTCTTTTGCTCCCCTTGTTAGCTTTACTGCCTTTAATTTTCTTAAAACCTCTTCGATTTTATCAACCGCCACTCTTACCTCTATCATAACAGACTCAGAATAATCAACTGGAGAGCGCCATAAGTTTTTGACAACAAAATACCTTAAATAGTTTGCTGGGCATCTTTTTAACAGGTCGTTTATGACAATAAAATTTCCAAGAGACTTGCCCATTTTTTGGCCGTTTACCGTTAAAAAGCCTCCATGCATCCAATATCGTACTAGCGGAGATTTCCCCGAAATTGCCTCCATTTGGCTTATTTCTGCTTCGTGGTGAGGAAATATTAAGTCTCGGGCGCCTCCGTGAATGTCATATTGAGGTCCAAAAAACTTTTCTGTTATAGCAGTGTCTTCAATGTGCCAGCCGGGCCTGCCTGCACCAAATTGAGATGGCCATTGTGGCTCATCGGCCTCAGAAAATTTCCACAAACAAAAATCTCCTCTGTTTCTTTTATCTTTGCTATAGTCTATTCTAGAAACTGAATCTTCTGCCCCAAGAGCAGTCCTTCCGGCTAGCTTTCCATAACCTTTAAACTTTCCAATATCATAATAAATTCCATCGCCCTCAATTTTATATGCAAAACCCTTATCCTGAAGTCTTTGCACCTGGCTAATTATTTCTTTTATATAATCTGTAGCCCTAGCATATTTTGAAACGCTGGTAACGCCCAATGCTTTCATATCTTTTAAGTGTTCTTTTTCAAAGGCTGTGGCCAAATCTTTTGGCGTTACGCCCCTTTCCCGGGCCCTTGCGATAATTTTGTCATCTATGTCTGTTAAATTTTGTAAATAAAAAACATCATACCCACAGTGTTTTAAATATTTTACAAATGCATCAAAAATTATGTAAGTTCTTGCGTGCCCTATGTGAGAATAGTCATAAATGGTGGGCCCGCAGACAAAAATGTTCACCTTTTTGCCCTTAAGTGGTTTAAGCTCGTCTTTTTTGCCGGTAAGCGTGTTAAATATTCTTAAATTACTTTTCATTTTAGTAGTTGCTTATTAATAATTTTGTTTTTTATGTGTCCTTTATTTGTTAGGTCTAATAACATTGTAAACATGCTTAAAAAAGAAAATATTAGCGAAACCCAAATAAGGTCGATAAATAAAACTGGTGGAGCGTTTGGCCAAACAATTAAAATAATAATAAACACAAAGCAAAGTATAACCATTTTTGTTTTGCCAAAAATATTTGATTCAAGATATATTTCCTTAGATTTATAAAATATTGAAGCTAGCGCGTTAAGCACTTCGGTGAGAATCAAAAACAAGAGTAGCCATTTCTGCCCACCATATAGGCTATATATTGCTATGGGCAACACTAAAATTCTATCGGCGGTAGAATCAAGCATAGCGCCAAATTCTGTAACTTTATTCAAACCACGCGCCACAGAGCCATCAAAAAGATCTGTCAAAACGCCTACACAGAACAAAGAAATTATTAAAGCCTTATCTTTAATGTCAAACCAAAATAGCAAAACAAATAACAGCAAACCGACAACAACCCTTACATATGTTATTTGGTTTGGAGATATTTTCCTTGGCCAGCACGGCTTTATAAAAAGAAAAAGCAACTCATCCCTATAATGGTCAAGTTTTTCTAGAAACGATTTAAGTTTGCCTAGGATATTTTTCATTTGAACGTTATAACAAATCATAGCAAATTTTAGTTCACTTGTTAAGGTCTATTTAATTATGTTAAGCTAGAGTAATAAAAATGACAGATTTACTACAAGTTTTTTTGTTGGCAATGACGCCATTGGGCGAACTGCGATTGGCAATTCCAATGGGCGTGGCTGTATATCACTTAAGCCCGGTTTTAGTATTTTTTGTCGCGGTTATTGGTAATTTAATACCAGCAATTTTACTTTTGTTGTTTCTTAAAAGGGTTTCTGCATATTTGTCTGGAAAGTCGGTTGTCTTTAAAAAAGTTTTTACTTGGTGGGAAGATAGCGCGCGAAAAAAACATATAGCAAAAATTCAAGAATATGATGCAATAGGATTAGCTATATTTACTGCCGTCCCTTTGCCGCTAACTGGTGCGTGGACTGGGGCCCTTTTGGCTACAATGATGAACATGTCCCTAAAAAAATCTATACCAGCCGTTGTAGCCGGTGTGGCGGTAGCAGGATTGCTGGTTACAGCATTTGTTGTTCTTGGAGTTAATATAGAAAAGTATTTTGGCTGGCAATTGCTTGTTGAAATCTTGGTAGCTGTAGCTATAATTTTTATTATTCGTAAACTATTAACCTCAAAAAATAGATGACAAATTTAGTACTCTATAGAAAATACCGCCCGCAGAGCTTTGCAGAAGTTGTTGGGCAAGAACACGTGGTTCAAACATTAACCAACTCTATTAAAGGAAAAAATATTTCGCACGCTTATTTGTTTTCTGGGCCAAGGGGCAGTGGAAAAACAACTATTGCAAGATTGTTTGCTAAGGCAATAAATTGCCAAGATAGGAAAGAAGGCCAATTTGAACCTTGCGACAAATGTTCTTCGTGTTTAGAAATTATGGCTTCGCGGTCAATGGATTTAGTAGAAATAGATGCAGCTTCGCATAGGGGCATTGACGATGTGCGAGAATTAAGAGAGGGCATTAAATTTGCGCCAGTAAAATCGAAGTACAAAATATTTATAATAGACGAATGTCATCAGCTTTCTAAAGATGCGGCAAATGCCTTATTGAAAACTTTAGAAGAACCGCCGGCCCACGCTATATTTATACTTGCAACAACAGAATCGCATAAAATGATCCCTACTATACTATCAAGGTGTCAAAAGTTTGATTTTAAGCGCCTACAGGTGCCAGAAATTATTAAGAAGCTAGAGTTTATATCAAAAAAAGAAAACGTTAAATTTGATGAAACGGCCTTGTCTCTTATAGCTTTAAATGCACGAGGATCATTTAGAGACGCAGAATCATTGCTTGATGAGTGTTTAAGTTTTTCTGGGGAAAAGTCTATTATTAAAACAGAAGACATTAAGGAATTGTTGGGAATTGTTGAAGTTTCTGAAATTTCTAAATTTGTAGATTTTCTTGTTGCTAAAAATACTAAAGACGCAATTTTATTTTTAGATTCTATCATAGAAAAAGGGGTAGACCTGCAAGAATTTACTAAAACATTAGTTTTTTATCTTAGGCAAGAGCTCCTTTTAAGAATAAACCCCGATTTTTTAAATTTACAAAATTCGGGACTGTCTAATCAAGAGCTAACAAAAATGAAGGCCCAAACAGCTAGCTTAACTCAAAAAGACTTACAGGACATGTTAGAGTTTTTTATCGACGCCGAAAACAAAATTAAATATTCTGCCGTTGCACAACTGCCACTAGAATTAGCAGTAATAAACATCACACAAAAGCCCGTATAAATCTATTGTGCGACAAACTTAAGAACCCGTTGTAAGGCGGGCTTTTTGGTTGTTAAATATCTTTGACAAAATAGTCATATTGGGTTAACATCTTCTTAGTGTGAGTTTTGTAGACGCAGGTCTTTAACAACGAAAGGGAACTGTCGATGGCCAAGAAGTGTCCGCTGAAGAAGGAAGCCAATCGCGTGAAGACCGGCTGGATTAGTTGTTCAACCAAGGGCGACAAGTCGTTGCCGGAACCACGCAGCGTTTTTGTCAAAGATGGGAGATGTGTCCGCACGGACTGCTCCTGTAGCAGATAGGCCTCGTTTACTTTTTGGAGGATCTTTATGAAAAAGCCGTGGTGGTGGAAGAATGCCTTAAGGGTGATTGTCGTGGGGCCGAACAAAACCACTAGAACCAAATTGGTGGGGTATTTTTGCGCCCATCTTGAGAAAAACTATGCCCGCAATAGGCACAGCATCATCAGCAAGGCGCGCGATATCGCTGACGTCCATAGGAAGATTTACCGCAAGGTCAACGATGTGCAATTGATCATCTTTGCGCAGGATTTTTCGGAGGCGGAAAAAGATAAACTGCGCGAGCAATTGACGGGTGCGGGTATCGCGCCATTGTTTATAACAGTTCCATTAGTCGCCAGCTAAGCTGGCACAACGTTGGGTAACACCAACGTTTTTTTTGTTCAAAAACTTATCCACATACTTGAAGTTTTTAAAAGAGCTATAATATAGGAAGCTTAGTATTAATTATTAGTGTTTCAAATTTATGGCAGAACAACAATTAATAGATTATATAAAAAAAGCAAAATTAGCTGGCCAAACAGACGAACAAACCCGTAATTTGTTATATAAAAATGGCTGGACTGTAGACGAAGTGAATGACGCCATGACGCCCGGAGGCCAGCCACAGGCCCAGGCACAACCACAACAACAGCCACGCCCACAGCCTCAGCCACAAGCTCAAGTGCAGCCTCAAGCCGTTGCCCAGCCAAAAGTTGAAGCTCAACCACAGGCTAAGCCATTGGTTCAACCACAAACTCAATATCAACCCAAAACCCCTACAATGGGTTTTCAAAACAACTTGCCTCGTGAAAGGAAGTCACACATGGGTCTGAAGCTTTTAATTGTTTTAATTATTTTGATTGTTCTTGGCGGCGTAGCATATTTTGTTGCGGGGCAATATATAATGAATCTTTTTGGCCCAAACCCAAAGACGGTTATTAGCACCATGTTTACAAACATGAAGGCCGTAAAAGCATCTCATACAACAACAGAAATAGAAATAAGTGCAACAAACACCACTAGCAAGGCAGCTTTGGGCAAGCTATTTATAGCCATAGACGGCAGTAACGACGCAATAGACGCCAGTAAACCACATTCAAATTTCACAATTTCATTTGGGCTAACAACTCCAGGCTCTGAATATTCAATTTTTTCAGCAAATGTTGACGTGATTACAAATGGCGATAAGTTTTATTTTAAACTCGACAACCTTGTTGTGCCCGATAGTTACGACAAGCAAACGGCTGATATATATAATTTTATGGGAACCTGGATTCAAGTTGACCAAGATTCTATAAAAGCGCTTTCGGCAACTCAAACCGGGCAAATAGCAAATCCGGCTACAGTGGCGCAAACAAATAACTCTGACGTTGCTAAAAAAATTCAAACTTTATTTTCTTTAGAAAATTTAGTAACCTTCGATAAAAAATTAAAAGACGAAACTGTAAACGGCCTCGATTTATATCATTATTCGTTAAAAATTAGCAAAGAAAAAGTAAAAGAAATAATTGACGCCATAACAAGTTCTATGACTGCGACGGGTTTAGAGGCGGGCTCGGCATTAAGTTCTGTTGTGATGGTTCAAGGTTTAATTAGTGGATTTGCTAACTCTTTCGTAAGCGCGGTGGGCGATACAACAATGGAAGTGTGGATTGGAAAAAAGGACTTCATGCTTTATCAAGTAAAAATTGATAAAAATATTGATTTAAGCAAAATTTCTCCAAGTATAAAAACCCAAGTTGCAATAAAAGTTGATGGAATTAATTCAAATTTTGATGAGCCAACAATGCTCGAAGAGCCAAATAATGCGCAACGAATAGAAGACATTGTTCTGCCGTTGGTAAAAATGCAAAAAATTAACTCTAATATGAATAAAATTGGAGATGTTGCAAAAACTGTTTTTGCAAAAGATAAAACATATGCGTCTCTTTGCCGAGCTGGTTTACTTAACGGGTATTTAAAAATGGGTTTATTGGGCATAAGCAATGATATGGTTGCACAAGGAACAAAAGTCCCAGCATGTTTTGCTGGGCCCCAAGGCTATTGCGTTTCAGCGCAACTAGAAGATGGAAAATACTTATGTATTGACGAACTAGGAGTTTTGGGCAAAACAAAGTGTTTATTCTCTGGCACCGTCTGCAAATAGTAAATAAAACTAAAAGCCGCCCGAAAGAGCGGTTTTTAGTTGAATAAAGATATTAATTTACGTTGATTATATCAATATTGGCCTGAATTTCATCGGCTAACGTCATCGCTCCGTCTGCATACCACCTGTATGGCGACTTTGTTGAACCAGAAAAATATATCATCGCTGCGCTCCATTCGCCGTCTTTGGTTTTTGTTTTAGCTCCAGACTCCGATAAATATAATCCGGCCGCCAAAAAAGAATCCTTTATATCCCATGGATTAGCTGGTTTGCCAGATATCTTTTCAATTTTATCTCTATATAGTGCCCAAGTAGATGGAATAAAATCAGCTGGACCCATAGCGCCGCCCCACCCAAAGCTCATTGGGCAAGTAATAGGAGTTTTTAGAGGATCTTTGCCTAGTTTTTTAGTAATGTCTAAAAAAAGTTTTATGTCTCTGTCTGGCTTCATAACTCTGCTTAGATTTTTTCCAGTAATTATTTTAACGCCCTCGCCAGTTGTAAGGTTGGTTAAGTAACACAAATCAAATTTTTCCAATTTTAGCTCTTCTTGAAATATAGATAACAAAAACGCGGGCCTTATGTCTGCATAAGTTGCAACCCATTCTGCAATATCCAAGGCTTCACTAAAATTAATTGTATTTGGCTCGCCCAAAAGTTCAAAGTTTTTGGATTTGATTTTTGTTACTTTTCTATCGTCACTTTCAGCAGAAATAGTTATTCCAAATTCATTTTTCAATTCTAAAATACGACTGTATGATTCTGTGATTCGCTGTTCTTTAATTTTGCCCCCTTTCACTGCGGTAAAAATCGCATCTCTGACTTTTCGCGCTATATCTTTATCATATCCTACGGGGCTGTTATTCAAAATGGTTATCACATCAATGCCCGCATTTATCGCCATTATTACCGCTTCGTCTAATTTATAATTATTGCTGATTGCGGCCATCTGCATATCATCGGAAATAATAACTCCGTTAAATCCAATTTGATCCCTTAAAATATTTTGCAAAAAAGCAAATGACAGGGTTGCAGGATAATTTTTATCGATATCTTTATTTATTGTATGTGAAACCATGACTGCTTTCAGCAAGTCCTCGTTATTAAGATCTTGATATGGTGATAGTTCCTCGGATTTATATGTGTTCGTTATGTCTACTGTTCCATCGTGGCTGTCCTCGGTTGCACCCCCTTGTCCGGGAAAATGTTTTGCCACAGCGATAACATCATATTTTAAATGATTTTCAATAAAAACTTTTGCTTGTCGGATAACTTCTTTTGGATCAGAAGAGAATGAACGCTCTAGGGCTCCAATGGCTGGGTTTTTGGGATTTAAATTTATATCAACAACGGGCGCGAAATTCATGTTAAACCCCAATTCCTTTAATTCGATAGATAATTCTGTAGATTCTTTATAAACAGTTTGTAGGGTTTTATCCTGGCCCATCCTTTGCGCCGAAACAATCGGTAAAAATCCGTATTTTTGCTTTAAGCGGTTAACATTTCCGCCCTCCGCGTCCACCGCCACGAACAAAGGAGTAGCAGAATATTTTTGAATATCAGAAATAAGTTTTTTTGTTTGCTTATAATTTAAGATATTTTTAGGAAAACTATCCGAAGGAATATCATAATCAAACAGCACAACACCGCCGACTTTAACATCTTTAATCATTCTGTAAACATCAGAGTTTTCTAAAACCTCTGTGCCACGGAAACCCGTCATTATCATTTGTCCGATTCTTTCTTTCAATTGCTCGTCTGATAATCCCGTTTGTGCTTGTGGCAGGTTCTTCATTTCCGTAATGTCAAATTTATAAATGTTTAAGTTCGATCTATTTAAGTACAAGAAAATTCCTCCGATGGAAACGAGACAAAAGATAATTATAATAATTATTAAAAATATCATTTTCATATTTTTATCTTAACAAATTATTGTTAATGTGACCATTTTTTGCTATATTTAGTGAACTTGGCAACAAGCAAAGAATGAAAACAAGCAAACAAATAATATTAATATTATTGGTAGTCGCGGTTTTGACGGCGGCTATTTGGTTTTATTGTCCAAATAGTCACACCGTTTTGCCCGATGAGCAAAATTTAATATATAATAACGGGTTTCAAATACAAGAAAAACAGTATATTCAGTTATTATTTGTGGGAGACCTAATGTTTGACAGAGAGGTTAGGCTTCACGCCCAAAAGGGCGGAAGCAATGAGTTTATTTTTGAAAAAATAACACCAGTTTTGTTAGAAAACGACCTAGTCGTGGCTAATCTTGAGGGGCCAATTACCGATGCAAAATCAATGAGCATCACCGCTGGGCCAACTCAGCCAGAAAGCATAACATTTACTTTTGACCCAAGTTTAGCAAAAACATTGTATAACCAGAATATCCGCCTAGTTGACCTTGGTAACAACCATATTTTAAACTTTGGAAAATCTGGGGTGGACATTACCGAAAAATATTTAACAGAAGCAAAAGTAGATTATTTTGGAGTTCCCGAAAAAAAAGAAAGCATAATAAAGGAAATTGGTGGAATAAAAATAGCGTTTGTAAGTTACAACTATTATGAATTTAGGGGCGATTTAGCAAAAGCGAAAAAAGCTACAAACGACGAAATTATAAAAGTTAAGCCATTGTCAGATATTGTTGTCGTTTTTTGCCATTGGGGCGAAGAGTATAAATTTAAAAACAATGCCGAACAAAAAGATTTAGCATATAAATTTATCGACGCAGGAGCTGATTTAATAATTGGGTCGCATCCGCATGTAATTCAAAACGTTGAAGAATATAATGGGAAAAAGATATATTATTCTTTAGGAAACTTTATTTTTGATCAAGATTTCAACGAAGACGTTAAAAAGGGCCTAGGTGTGGTTGTTAGAATTGATAAAACTACCAAAAATCTAGAATTTGTAGAAAAACATTTTTATACTGAGAGCAACGGCCAAGCAATTGAAGAAGCCGAATAAAAATGGTAAAGTAAAAGCACTTTTTGCGGGATCGTCTAATGGTAGGACATGGCCCTCTGGAGGCTAGTATCTTGGTTCGAGTCCAAGTCCCGCAGCATAGAAGAACTTTTAGCGTATAATTGTTCTATTTCACGACTATTCTTGCCTTTCATAAGCGGTTCTAACCGCTTATTTTCTTTTACAACGTCTTTTAGGGGAATTAAGGTGTTTTCCATATCAATCACAACTATTTTGTCTTTTAACAAAAGGTGCGAACCTAATCTTGAAAATACCGCCTTTTTATCATAAGGTTCATTACTTTCAAATTTTACTCTTGCATCTCTTGCAAAATCGCAGACCTCGTCTGCTTTTTTCATAAACGCAGTAAAGTCTTTTCCTGTTTTACTAAAAATATCCTCCCAGCGTTCTTTCTCTGCCGTTAGTGGTTCTAACCGCATTTTAAATTCTTCTGCATTTATCTCTTGACCCGCTCGCATATCAATTAAACCAGATAACTTTTTTAAGCAGTTTTTATATTCCTTGTTCTGTAAATCAAGTATGCTTTCAGTTTTTACAGCTACCTTTGCGTTTTCTTTTTTAAACCACTTCAAAGCAAAGTCGTGAAGATTGGCGGGAATAGTTAAAGAGTCAATGGCTCGCTTAATTTGTTTTTCTAATTCATCCTGCTCAATAGATTTTTGTGTGCATTTTGGATTTATTCTTTTTGTGCAGTGATAATAAACATAGCGATGAACTTTTCCATTTTTAGGTCTTTTATATTTTATCTCTGCTGTTATGCTCGCTCCGCACACTCCACATTTCATAAGTCCCGTAAAAGCAAAAATATGGGTTGCGTAGCGGGGTTTACCTTTCTTGCCGAGAATGACCTGTATTTTATCAAACTCATCAATAGTCATTAAGGGTTTATACGTGCCTTTGTGCCAAATCCCGCTCCCACGTGGATATTCGTAAGTTCCAGTATAAACTGGATTATTGAACAAATAATAAATTGTGTTCTTTCCCATTTTCTTTCCATTCGGCATCGTAAAACCCCATTCATCATTTGCCATATCTCTAATTCGTGGGGCAGTATAAAGACCCGTTAGCATCATATCAATCATTCTACGAACCATATCAAATCTTTCTACATCTGGGTAAATTTGTTTTTTGCCTCGTTCCTCATATTTATCATTTTTATATCCGATAGGTGCGTGGTTGGGATACATCCCTTTTTCTGCTTTTGTTTTTAAACCCCTTTTAACGTCTTCTCCCTTATTATCGTTTTCCAGTTTCGCTTGATTACAAAACAAGGCGAGCATAAATTTATCGTTTGGATTGGTATTATAAAATGTTTGGCTTGTAGTCCTTACTTCAAGCAAATCGTTCGTATCCATTAAATGAATAATTTTTCCCGTATCTACTGGATTTCTTGAAATTCTGTTTGGACTCCAAACCAAAAGCCCATTAGCATAACCGCTTTGTATTTTTTTAATTATTTCTGCAAACACAGGTCTATCAAGACTTTTTGCAGAATGCGACTCCTCTAATATCTCAACGATATTTAGATTTTCCCGTTTGGCGAGAATTGCCAGCTCTGTCCTCTGCGACTCAATAGATAAAACCTGCCTATCCTCTTGTTCGGAGGATTTGCGACAATACATTATGTATTTAATTGGTTGTTTAGATTTTTCCATATAACTTAAAGGGGCATCTGGTGACCCAAATCCGTAGTCCCGAAAGACAACCTCATTGGCAGATGCCCCTTTAAGGCAACGAGATTGTCTATAAAAAAACGGGACGATATTTGAATTTGGGTCACGATTTAATTATACCTACTTAATATTTAATTATCAAGTTGATTTATTTTTATTATCTTCTTGTTCTTTCAATAATTGCCTCGCATCGTCCATACTGATGTATTGTTTAACCTCCCTTTTTCTCCCCTCAAAATCAATACTTTTCATTAGCTCTATTTGCCTATCCTTATCCATTTGGTTATAGCCATAAGCCCCGAAAGTTGTAGCCGTGTTTGCGTGTCCTAAATTTTGGCTAATAGCTTTTTTTTCCTCCTCTGTTAGCGGGAGCTTTGCCATTTCTTTAACCCACGAATGCCTAAATGTATGCGGATGATAATATTCAGACCCGACTTGTTTAAATCTTTTTTCAAATATCTTTCTTAACGAGCCAGACTCTTTAAAGAATTTTGCCTCAACCTCGCCCGTGCTGTAAAAACTTATATTGTCTTTGCCGTTTTCAATTTTTGTAGCAGGGAATATGGGGTCGCTTGGTTTAAATCCTTTTTTTTGCTCTAAATAATCAAACCATTCAGTGAAATAGTTTATTGACTCCTTATATCCAAATGGAATTAAAACAGATATGATTTTTTTGGCAAATTTTGTTTCTACTCCCTGTGTCGGGTCTTGGGTAATAATCAGTTCTTTTCTATCAAGACTTTCCATTGGCAGGGTTCTAATTGCAGAAATTCTCGCCCCAGTAAGAAAAGCCAGTGAGAGCAACGCTTTATCTCTCATCTCAATTTCAGTTTTGCCTTTTATGTTTTCAATGGTTTTTTTAATTGTTTCCAGTGTTGGGTTTTTTACGCTTGCGGTCGTTCTGGCTGTTTGAATTTCCTTTTTGGTTAAATTTAAGTATGCGATAGCCGTTTTGTTTATTTTTGATTTATAATTCGGCTGTTCAGAAAGCCATTCAAAGAAAACCTTTAAATGCCTCAAATTATCATAACAATACGACATACTGATTTTATCTTGGGAGTTAATCTTATTTTTATTTTTAAGCCATTCCTTAAAACCCCCTGCAAGAGTTTTATTAAAAGTCGCAAGGTCTGCCTTATTTGTAAAATCCTCCCATAGATAAATAGCTTTTTCATAGCACTCAATAGTATTGTCGGAAAACCCCCTTGACTCTTTAAGCCATTCGTAAAAGCTCCTTTTTAATAGTTCATTTTTATACGCTGATGTTGCCATAATCTTACTTTTTACTCGTTAATAATATTAAATGGGACATTTGGGAGTAATTACACAGACCCAGTTAATCTCGTTGGGATACCCCCAAATACTTATTTAACCCAGCCCCGCAAAATTCACAGATGCCCATTTTTTTAAATTGTTTTCGGTTATCTTTTCCTATTGTTTTTCCAGTATCAACTATCTGCTCGCTCCCTGCCTTTGGTTTAACCGCTTTACGGCATTTAAGGCATAAAAATTCGTTCTCTTTCAATTCAAATTTTTTATTTACTCGGTCGCTCAATATAAAATTTATTAAATCCTCTCCCATAACCAGTAATGGGTTTACGTTTTTTTCAATGACTTTTAAACCGCCTGTTTTAATCCAACGTCCGCAGGTTTTCCTATGAACATCCAATAGAGATGACATTTCACTCATTGAGTAGCTTTTCCTTGATTTTATTTTGCTAACATTGTAATTTTGCATATCATCATTTTAATTTGCCCGTTAAGCGGGCTAATCTGTGCCGTTTTGATTACGCCGAATAAGCCCAGAGTTGTCGCCATAGACCGCAGTATAAAGAGCCACGAGATTGTTGGCTCGGTAGCTCGCCTCCTCATCAGAGAGTTGTATTCCAAAATCTTCAAAATACAGCTTTTTAAATTCTTCAACGGCTTCTTTTGGCAACATAAAATTACGCATCCGTGTAGATGCGGTTCTTTAAAGTTTTCTGGTTAGTAAATAAAGTTTTAGCGGGTAGGGTTATTTTGTCGTCCCAAAAATCATTTGCGGACTGCTCAATACCTTTTTGATACTTGAATATAAATTTGACCTTTTTGATATTTTCCTTATCAAGCTCAACTATTTTGTAGCCGAGAGTTAAAAGGGTAGATGCGAGGTTTAAATCTGACGTAGAATATGTTTTCATTTTTTGTTTAAAATTTAATTTTCATTTCTACCTCAAATTTAGCAAACAAAAAAAGCCCTGTCGTAAAAACAGGGCTGAATAGTAGAGAATTGGATTATTTCGTAGTGTTTATTACTCTTTTATTTTTTTAAGTTTTTTGATTTTTTCTTCTAATTTTTTAACATCAATCAATGTCTTATTAAAATCTTCTTCTGTAATGGGATTATGGAAGATAATACCAGTTTTTCCTTGTGTAAAAAATAACTCCCTTAATTGACCCTTGAACTTTATATTATTTAAAAACTTGATAAAATCGTCCCCGTTTTCTGTTGTTTTCTTTCTGATTTCTTCAAGCGAGATATTCTTATTAGGATTATCATAGAGATATTGAAACCAGACATCCGAATAGCGGTTAAACTGCATTTTGTTTATTAGATATTTTCCATTTAAAACTACGCATCTATTTGTTGTGTAATCTATCCAGTATTTTTTAACTTTATTGTTGATTGGCAAATTGGCTACTTGTGTTTTTTCTTCTTTCTCTTTTTGAGGTTTGGATTTATCAGAGATGTTTTGATATTTTACATCTATCGCTTTTCTAAAATCATTAAATTTTACCTTATCGTCCTCAACTCTTATACAGACCTCTTGCTTGCTGTATTCTGCCCCGTCCGTTATTTGTGTAAACCTTAACGCTCCGCCTAAATCCCTGTCTATTTTGTATAACAGAGCAAGGATTTCAAACCGCTTTATAGTGTCGGGAAAATCATTTAAGGGTATATAAACAATGTAGGGCGGTCTTTTAATGTTTAATCTGATGTTTATTACATCAAGCATCGTTTTGATTTTTATTATTTCATCATCAGAACATTCGTTAATTTTGCTTCTTAAAATTTGTGGGGCATAAAACGTAGGTAAAACTTTTAAATGAATTGTTGTAGGATGCTCCCAAGCAAGTAAAGTTCTTAAATCGTGTAATTGCATTAGTGGCTTGTAAACATCGTCCTCAATGATGTCTTTTATCTCAATTAAGCCCTCTTTTTCCATAGCCAAAGCGGTTTCAATGAAATTAGTGCATATAACAATATCTTTGCTCCATACTTCTGTAAAAACTATTTTTAAATTATTTTTGGGAAAACCCGCATTTATCTGCTTGGTAATGGCATTAGAAAATTGTTCTTTTTGTTTCTTATAACTATAAAAGCTCTGTATATCAACCATTGATAAATCCAGTTCGTCTTTTATGAACAAATCAAGTTTTTTGTTTAAAAAATCTTGTAATTTTGGCGTTATACAAATCTCAAAACTAATACATTCAAGAGGGTTAGGATAATCATCAATGGCTTTCTCAAAATTTAAAATGTTTACTTCGGCTTCTCCTTTATCTAAAATCTCTTGATATAAATTTATCCCTAAACCGCAGTCGGTTCTTTTGAGAGAAACGCCATTGTTGTGAGAGCCGTAAGCTGGTTCTAAACCTTTTCTAAATGCTTTGTTGTAAATGTTTATATAATTAGCGAGTAATTTGCATTTTTTAACAACAATAGCCCCGTCTTTTATAAGTTCTAAAAAACCCTTTGGGGACAAATCAAAATCTTCTTCCAAAGAAGAAAGGGTATGGGTTTTTCCATTCAATTCGGCTTGTTTGAGCAAAATCTTCCTTGCATTATAAATTTCTCCGTGCAGTTTATCGTTCATTTTTAATGCTTATTATAATTTAAATTATTGTGCCACTTTTAGGCACTTTTATCAAGCCGAAAAATCGTGCTTTATTTTTTTATTCTTTTGATATAAGATAAATAAACAATTTAATAACCATTGCCCAACACTTATTTTTTAAGTAGTGGTAATAAAATTCCCAACCAAGATATTAAGCTCCACATTGAGCCACTCTTGGTTGGGTCGGTAGTAGGAATACTATCGGGCGGTCGCAAGATTGCCAGCTCGTGTGGAGCTTTGTGTTTCCACGAGCAAAAAACCCAACCAAATTATGATTAAAAAATTACAATTAGTTGAAAAAGCAAAAGGTAGAACTATGCTTTCGTGGGCGGGGAAAAAGCCATTAGATAAAGTTGAATATTATCCCGCACAAGAGAAAGAAATTTATGGAGAAAAGAACTCAAAAGAGTTTAATAAACTTTTCTGGGGCGATAACCTACAAGTTTTATCGCATTTATTGAAAGAATACAGGGGCAAGATTGATTTAATTTACATAGACCCACCCTTTGATAGTAAAGCTGATTATGTGAGAAAAATTAAGCTTAATGGCGAAAAGATAGACGGAGAGTTGCAAGGGCTGTTAGAGGAAAAACAATATACTGATATTTGGGAAAAAGACGAGTATTTGCAGTTTATGTATGAACGGCTTTTAATTATGCGGGAACTCCTTTCTGATACAGGGAGTTTTTATTTACATTGTGATTGGCATAAGGGGGCTTATTTAAGATTGATAATGGACGAAGTTTTTGGTGAGGAAAATTTAAGAAATGAAATTGTTTGGCACTATATGACGTATCAAGGGCAAGTTGATAAATATTTCCCACGAAAACACGATATTATTTTTTTCTATACTAAAACAAAAAAAGCCAAATTTAAGCTATTGAAAGATAATGAATTTGAGAAAAATATAGATTTTAAACGCTGGGGAAGATATTTAGTAAACGAAAATGAAATTAGGGGCGATAATTATCCAAAAGAGGATAGCCGTTTTGATGTTTTTATAGATAAATGGCGAGAGGAAAATAACAGAGAGCCGAATAAAGATGACGTGATTTATCGCCTTGAAGGATATACGGTTGATAGCGTATGGAACATAAAAGCAGAAGACCCAAAAAGCTTATCAAGGACTGGTTATCCTACACAAAAACCAGAAGCACTAATTGAGAGAATAATTACGGCATCAACAAATGCGGGAGATGTTGTCGCAGATTTCTTTCTTGGTTCTGGGACAACTTGTGCTGTTGCTCAAAAACTTGGCAGAAAATGGATTGGTTGCGATATTAACTTGGGAGCGATACAGACAACAACAAAACGACTTAATAAAATAGTGAACGAACAAGAAAAAGAGCCATTGGATGATTTTAAAGGATTGCTCGGCTTCAAGATTTATAATGTCAACGATTACGATGTCTTTAAGAACGAGATTGAAGCCAAAGACATCGTTATGGAAATGTATGGTATAGAGAGCATTAAAAGGAGCTATTTTGACGGCATTTTGGATAATGACTTTGTTAAAATAATGCCACTAAATAGAGTTTTGAACAAATTAGATATTAAATTAGTATTGAAGAACATTAGCGATAAAATAGACAGCTTTACTCCCAAGAAAAAATCAAAGGTAGGCGAGGCAACTTTTGAAGAGAAAGTTTTGATTATTTGTTCAGGTGCGGACTCCGATGTCTTTGACTTTGAAAGAAAAGAAAATAAAACTGGTGTAAAGGTTGAAATTAAGGATATTTTAACTGATAAGAAAAATCTTATTTTCAAGAAAAAACCAGAAGCTAAAATTTCAGCAAAAGGAAAAAACAAAAAACTATCTCTTGAAGTCAAAGAGTTTTATTCCCCGATTTTAATTAGGAAATTAGAGATTGAAAATGAAAAAGCTCTTAAAGAAAAATATCAAACAAAGATTAAAGATTTTAGGCAGATAATAGACAGCGTTGCTATTGATGTTGATTATAACGGCAAGCTCTTCAATGCCGAGATTATGGATATTTCAAATAGAAAAGAGATGATTAAAGCTAATTATGAATGGGAGTATAAAAAAGCAGGAGATTATAGGGTTGCGGTTAAGATAGTTGACCTGCTCGGTGAAGAATATTTTGAAACCTTTAATTTGTCTGTATAATATGCCACACGCAGACGAAATTATTAAATGTAAAAATTGCGGAGAGGTTTATTGTGCTGTTTGTAAATCAAAATGCCCTAAATGCGATACTCTTGATGTGGTTGATGACAAAAGACAGAAGTTAAGAGAAAAGCGTAGGGCGATGTTAAAACCTAATGAGGGCTGGGGCGAACACCCAGAAATTAGATAAATATGGAAAATTCTTTTCTACAACAAATTCAGCAAAAAGTTTCTGACTGGCGTAATGAAAATTATAGGGGAGTAAAAAGAGAAACTCTAAACATTTTAAACCACATCAAGCGGGTTGGTTTTTTGCATAAACCACAAATTGAAGCATTTGAAACCTATATTTACCTAAAAGAAATTATCGGCAACAAGTCGTCATTGGAAGTTTTCAAATCCTTATTTACTGGCGAAAAAGAAATGCTTTTGGCTTTGGGAGTTTCAAAAGATGAGGCGTTTGATTTGCTTGGAAAGAAAGAGAAAATAGGGGAGTTGCTGGCAG
>Ga0247842_10003255_pt1 | contig 22297 bp, 26 predicted proteins | sample LaCruzMarch2015__3_FD_192411 | JGI IMG/M metagenome (GOLD analysis project Ga0247842, IMG submission 192411) | Freshwater microbial communities from meromictic Lake La Cruz, Castile-La Mancha, Spain - LaCruzMarch2015_19m | ecosystem: Environmental > Aquatic > Freshwater > Lake | place: Spain...
ATCTCGGTCCGGCGAACCCACCGGCGCAATGTCTCAGCAGTGCAGCCAATCTTGGACGAAATAGATACTATAGCCGACCACTGGGAGTCGTAATCACTCCCATGCTCGAACACCATCCGAACCGCCCCCTCTCTTACTTCCAGAGAATACTTGTTTTGATTTTTCATGACTCCATCCTCTCACAGATTGAAGTCTCCGGCAATACCGGGGCGGTTCACTCCTAACCTCCCCCTTGAAGGGGGAGGAATGTTATTATCACTCTCCTCCTTGAGAGCAGGAAAAACAAAGGGGAATTTTCATATAATACCTGATGCCGACGGCAGGGATCTGTCAGGAACGGTTTTCGATCGTTTTTTTGACGATGGCATCCAGATCGGCAGGGGATATGTTTTTACGGAGGTCGGCCATTTCCTTGAACCGGGCCGTAATGTCATTGAGTTCCCCTTCGTCAACCATGTAACCTGATTTCTTAATGTAATCCTTTATAACACTGCTTCCGGAATGCTTGCCGAGGATGAACCTGCTCCCGGGAGCGCCTACCGAGCGTGGGCTCATGATTTCATAGGTTCGCACATCTTTGAGCAAGCCATCCTGATGGATGCCCGCTTCATGGGCAAAGGCATTGGCGCCGACTATGGCCTTGTTGGGGGGGACGGGAATTCCGGTGATTTCCGTCAGGAGCCGGGACGTCTGGCGGAGCTTTTCCGTGTTGATCTTCATCTGCACGCCGAAAAGGTCGTTTCTTGTCTTTAAGGCCATGACCACTTCTTCCAGGGCAGCGTTGCCCGCCCGTTCGCCGATGCCGTTTATGGTGCATTTCACCTGCCGGACGCCCTGTTCCACAGCAGCCAGGGTATTGGCCACAGCGAGGCCCAGATCGTCATGACAATGGACGGAAAGGATATGGTCGCCCATATTGTCGACATGTTCGAATATGTACCGTATCAACCCGCCGAATTCTCCGGGAATGGCATAACCCACCGTATCGGCGACATTGACTACCTTGGCGCCGGCAGTGATGGCCGCCGCTATGAGCCGGCAAAGAAAATTCCTGTCCGCCCTTGTCGAATCCATGGGGGAAAACTCGATGTTGTCCGTATAGGTCCGGGCGTGGGCAATGGCGCTTTTTGCCATCTCCAGGACTTCCTGCCGGCTTTTCATCAACTGATATTGAAGCTGAATATCGGAAGCGGGAAGGATAATGTGGATGCGGGGATCAGCCCCTTCCCGGATGGCCTCCCAGGTCCGGTCGATATCGCTGATTCTCGCCCTGGTAATGGCGGTGATCTGAGGACCCCTGATTTCCCGGGCTATCTGGCGAACTGCTCTGAATTCTCCCGGAGAGGCGACAGGAAAACCCGCTTCAATAACGTCAACGCCCAGTATTTCCAGTTGTCTCGCCATGCGAAGCTTTTCTTCAGGCGTCATGGCGGCGCCGGGCGACTGTTCGCCATCCCGCAGGGTCGTATCGAAAATGAAAATCCTGCTTTCTTGCATGATTCTTCCCATACGGATCAGGCTAAATTCGGCTTGACGGCGTCCATTTTCCCGTAGAGGGCCGTCATATTACTCGTCAGGATGCCCGCCCGCCTGTAAAACCTCAAGGCCACGGTATTCCCGGCGGCGGCCACAAGCTGGACGCGGCATGCGCCGCGCTCGGCCCCCCAGGCGAGGACCTGACCCAAGAGCTTTGCCCCGACGCCTTTCCGGCGGAATCCGGGGACGACATACATATCTTCCAGTAAAATCGAATGTCCGCCGCTGGACGTCGAGACGACGATCTGGGCTGTGACCATGCCCACAACGGCACTATCCCCTTTGGCTTCGGCAACAAAAACGGTGGCCCGGACATGAGGCTCCGCAAGGAGAAGACGCAGGCCTGTCCGGTGCCTATCGGCATCTGTAGCAAAATCTTTTTCAATAGCGAAAAGATCCCCGATAAACGTCGCCAGCGTCTCGATATCTCCGGCCTTCCCTTTCCTGATGCGAATATTCATCACCGTTGCATATCCTTAAAACTAAATGGCCAGCGCCAGCCGCGGCGCCCGCACTGCCCGGGCAGGCGCGCCGGTTGACGGTATGGCCGCGATGGCTCGCTGCAGCCAGCCCTTATCGATTTTCCCCTCCACGACAGGCAATATTTCATCGGCAAGAGCGAAGGCCTCATGAATATCATGGGTAACATAAATAATAGGGAAGTTAATTTCATTCCTTAACAGTTTGATGTCTTCCCGCAATTCGGGCTAAATTAGATAACGATCCGCCGCTTTGCCCTCTTCCAAGGCGTCGATGATTTCATCAATGGTTGATTCATTCTCTATCTTGCCGTACCACCAGTTTTCCGGATAGATGACCATGGCCGGTCCCCGGTCGCATACCTTCAGGCAGCCGGTGCTGGATACGACAACGTCCGTCAAACCCCGGTCGGACAATTCCCGTTCCATATATTGAAGGAGCTGCAGGGATTCCTTTTTGCTGCATACGCCCTGGGAATCGCCGGCCGCCCGGAAGCTTCCACAGACGAAGATATGATGTTTCGGAGTTTTCATGTCTATTTCCTCTCTTTCAATTAGTCCCTTCGTATCGTTCCTTATCCGCACCCCATACCGCTCCCGCTGCATTGCTGCCCGATGCCGCAACGGCCTGCCGGGCGGAGAAGGATCTTCGGAATCTTTTTTCCCGAAAGGGCGGCCTCGACGCCCTCTTTCGCCAGCCCTTCCATGACGACAACATGAAGGCCGCTCCCTTCGAGCACGACCAGCGGCGAGGGGCCGATACCGCTCACGAGAACGGTGTTGCAGTCGTGAAGGAGCCGGGCCATTGTTTCCCAGCGCTCCGGACCGCCGCCGGAAGGAGGCGTCGGGCGGCGGTCGATGAGAACCGCTTTGCCGTTATCCATGGCGAAGATCCATAATCCGGCGGCCTCTCCCAGGTGTTGGTTCACGAAGATTCCTTCCATACTGGCAACGGCGACATAGGGCCGCTCCGGACTCCGCCGGGGCCGGGAGGCCTTTCGGAGGAGATCCATAATCTGTTCATTCTGCTCCGCCCCGATCAGGCCTGCCGCATCGGCCCGGCACCGGCCGCAATGAGTCATCTGGGGAAGGTACGAACCCGCAGCCTCCCGCAGGGCGCTGATCTTATCCGCCGGAAGGGGAGCAATTCCGGCAAAGGGCGTACCGGCAACGTGGTACATGGGAATGGCGTTGAAAATATCCGCCTTCAGGTCCGCCATCCGCCGCGCCACTTCCGGAATATGGCGGTCATTGACGCCCGGGATAATGACCGAATTGATTTTAACGGTCATACCCCTTTCCTTGAGGAGACGGATCGCCTCCGTCTGGCTTTCCAGGATTATGCGAGCGGCATCCCCTCCCCGGTGAACCTTGCGGTTTTTTCTGGCCCAGGCATAGATCTTTTCTCCGATCGCCGGATCGACGGCGTTGACCGTCACGGTTACATGACTGACCTTCAGACCCGCCAGATCATCCACATATCCTGCCAGGGCCAGACCGTTCGTGGCGACGCAGAGCATCAGGTCAGGATGACGCTGCCGGACGTGGCGCAGCGTCTCCAGGGTTTCCTCCGGATTCGCGAAAGGGTCCCCGGGACCGGCTATGCCCACTACGGCAATGTTATCGATCCTATCCAGAACCTCGTCAAGATAATCCGCCGCCTGCCGGGGCAGTAAGACCGCGCTTGACACGCCGGGACGGGATTCATTCACGCACTCAAAGTCGCGATTACAATAGTTGCACTGCATGTTGCACTTCGGCGCTACGGGCAGGTGAATCCGCCCCGCCCGGTGGCGTGCCCCTTCGCTGAAGCAGGGATGGTCATGGTAATTCATAATGGCGCCTCTTATATATAACTATATCCGATCGCGGAGCTTCTCTGTTTATGCTCGATTAAGGCATTGACGATCCGATCGAAGAGCTGTTGCGTTCCTTCGTATCCCACATGCAGGATGCGCTGGCCGCCGATGCGGTCATGAATCGGAAACCCGGCGCGCACCAGGGGGATGTTCAGGTTTTTTGCCAGATAATAGCCCTTGCTGTTGCCGATGATGATGTCCACGCCGATGTCCCGGCAGATCTCCAGCATATCCTCAAAATCCGCATCTTCCCGGATGATGATATCCTTTTGATGGGCAGCCAAGCCCGCGGAAACGGTTTCCTTGAATTTCCTTGTTGAAGCGCCGGTGGCGCACAGGGCCGGCACAATGCCGATTTCATTCAGAAAGGAGGCCATGGACGCCACGAAGTCCGCTTCTCCATAAACAACGGCGCGTTTGCCCGAGACAGCCTTATGGCCGTCTATATAAGCGTCCACCAGCCGTCCCCTTTCTTTTTCATACTTTTTCGGCATGGCGGCGTCTGATATCTGCTCCAAGGCACGGAAGAAACGATCCGTTTCACCGATGCCGACGGGAATGCCCAGCGTTACGGCCTTGACGCCGAATGCTTCTTCGAGATAGGAGGCGGCCGTATCCGTAAAGGCAAGTCCTTTACCTAACTGAATGGTCGCTACGGATCGGCCCATGGCCCGGATCAATGAAACAGGTGTCCCGCCGGGGGAGAGCTTCCGGTAATCGGACCAGGTTTCGCCGTCCAGGGTTTCCGAATAATCGGGGAGCATTGTATAGGAGAGCTGAAAATCGTCCAGGATCTCCTTAAGATGCCGCAGATCAGCTGCCGATAAAAAACCGGGGACGATATTCAATCTTCCGCTCCGGGGGCCGCCAACGGCAAGACTGATAACGGTTGCCCGGACGGCCTCGTGATAACCCTCCATATGGGTTCCCCGGTAACTGGGGGTCGAGGCATGGATCAGGGCCGGGATTTCCTCACCCTTTTTCGCTGCCTTATACTGTGCGAGATAACTGCGGACATCGTCGCCGATTGTCTCCGACAGACACGTGGAGGCGATGCCGATGGCCGACGGTTTATACTGGCGCGTCAGGTTGTCCAGGGCGATCCGCAGATTGTCGGCGCCGCCGAAGATGGCCGTTGCTTCACTGAAATTCGAGGAGGCGATATCCATGGGTTCCTTGAAATGGCTGATCACGTAACGGCGGATATAAGTCGCACAGCCCTGTGAACCGTGAATAAGGGGTACGCAGCCCTCGATGCCGCGGAAAACAAGGCTTGCTCCCAGGGGCGCGCAAAGTTTGCAGGCGTTCCTCGTAGAAACAAAGGATGGGGCCGTCTTTTTAACCGTTGACGGCTTTATGGAATCTGTTCTCATAACCGACCTCCTTCTTTCCTTCCCGCAGGCGTTTCGCCGGTGAGAATTGCCATACCGGGCTCGTGATGGAGCCATGAACTTCACGGCAAAAGTTGATCATTCCCTCAAAGCCGGCAAGGGCCTCCTTGCGTTCATGGTTATGGTCACAAAAGGCAACCCCCATTTTATAGGCGATGGGCCGCTCTTTCACGCCGCCGATCAGGAGATCCACGTTTTTTTCCGACATAAAACGGGAGAGCTCCAGGGGATTCGTATCATCGACGATGATGGTGCCTTCGTCACATATCTCTTCCAGATATTCGTAATCTTCCCTATTCCCCGTCTGGGAGCCGACCATGGCCGTCCGGATGCCCAGATGGCGCAGGGCCTTCACCAGGGAAAAGGCCTTGAACGACCCGCCCACATAAATGGCCGCCTTTTTCCCTTCCAGATCCTTCCGGTACCTTTCAACCTCGGGATAAATGCGGCCCACTTCCCGGCGCACCAATTCTTCCGTGTTTTTCAGGATGGCGGCGTTGTTGAACTGACGGGCGACCCGGTACAGGGCGTCGGCCGTATCCTCGATCCCGAAATAAGAGACCCGTTCGCAGGGAATGCCATAGTCCTTCTCCATCATCTTGGCCAGATAGGTCATGGACCCGGAACATTGAACGACATTCATCGCCGCCCGGTGAGCCCGCCGAATTTCATCCACCCGTCCGTCGCCGGTCATGCACGAGACTACTTCGACACCCATCCGTTTGTAGTATTCCTTGATGATCCATGTCTCGCCGGCAAGGTTGAAATCCCCGAGGATGTTGATGCTGTAAGGATCGGCAACCCATTTATCATCCGTTCCAATCAGCCGGAACAGTGCCTCGCAGGCAGCCTTGTAACCGTCTTTTTTGGTTCCCCGGAATCCTTCCGAGTGGACCGGGATCACGGGAATACCCTGTTCATCGGCAACTTTCCGGCAAACGGCCTGGACATCGTCGCCGATCAGGCCGACGATGCAAGTGGCATAGACAAAGGCGGCCTTCGGGCGGTAGGCGGCGATGAGTTCCGTCAAAGCAGCGTAGAGTTTCTTCTCCCCGCCGTAGATGACCTCCTCCTCGCGCAGATCGGTTGAGAAACTCAGCCGGTGGAGTTCGGGTCCCGAAGACAGGGAGCCGCGGATGTCCCACGTATAGGCGGCGCAGCCGACGGGACCGTGGATCAGGTGCAGGGCGTCGGCAATCGGATAGAGGACCACCCTAGACCCGCAGAAGACACAGGCCCGCTGGCTCACGGAACCGGCGACGCTGACCTTGTCGCAGGCCATGTTGAATGTCTCTTCCACGCCCTTTTTAAAAATCTGATCTTTTCTGGCGTCAAGAATTTCGATCATCGTCTTTTCCTTTACATCACCAGTTCAAAAGCTTCTTCCGGCGCATCCCGGTCCTGCCGGTCGAGAAGGGCGTTCAGAATCTTTACCATCAGATGCATCGTCCCCCGATATCCCACCACCGGGAAATACTGGTGACCGACCCGGTCATAAATCGGGAATCCGACCCTGATCAGGGGGATATCTTCATCGCGGGCGATGTATTTCGCGTAGGTGTTCCCAAAAATGAGGTCCGGCTTGCCGCTTTTGATGAGCTGATGGAAATGGAACATATCCGCTCCCGCGCCATATTTCACAACGGTTTCCGCTCCCGTAAAGGAACGGATCCGTTCCTCAAATTTTGCTCCCGCCGGGGTTCCGGTCACCACATAAAGAATCTTCATATCCATATCGGTCAGAAACTGGGCAAGAGAGACCAGTTGATCGGGATCTCCCACGAGGGCCGCTTTCTTTCCGTAAAAATACTGATGCATGTCCGTCATCACATCGACCACCTGTCCCCGTTCGACCATGAGGCTGTCGGGAACGCTCACCCCGGCGGTTTTTCTGAGGCAGTCCACAAAGTCATCCGTGGCCTGAATCCCGATGGGCAGATCGAGGTTCTCGAAGGGGACGCCGCATTTTGTATCGAGGAGCTTCGCTGCCGCGAGCGATGCCGTCCTCCCAAGAGCAACGGTGAATTGGCTGTCTCCGGCGCTATTGATCTGTCCGACCGTTGCCCCGCCCTTGGGGTACATATGGAAACGCCCGTCCAAGGGACCGTTGACGACCTCGGATGTGTCGGGAAAAAGGACGCTTCTGATACCCATCAGCGACAAGATCCTTTTTATTTCCGCCATATCCGAAGGTTCTACAAATCCAGGCAGGATGTTGATCTGCCCCGTCCGCTTCCCGGTATTTTCGGAGAGATACTGCACCATGCTCTGGGTCATGTTGGCAAAGCCCGTCACATGCGAGCCCTTGAAACTCGGCGTGTTCGTGTGGATCACCCGTTTCCCCTTGGGAATCCTTCCGTCCGCCTGAGCCTTGTTGATGATCTGGCCGATGTCGTCCCCGATGACTTCGGAAAGGCAGGTCGTGTGGACCGCTACGATATCGGGGGCATAGATCGAGAAGATATTGTTGATAGCCTCGACAAGGTTGGCCTGGCCCCCGAAGACGGAAGCCCCTTCCGTAAAGGAACTGGTTGTGGCCATAATCGGATCTTTATAATGCCGGGTCAGGGCGCTCCGGTGGTAGGCGCAGCATCCCTGGGAACCGTGGCTGTGGGGAAGGCAGTTGTGAATGCCCAGCGCTGCGTACATGGCCCCCACGGGCTGGCAGGTCTTGGCCGGGTTGACCGTCAGGGCCGACCGCGCCGCTAATATCTCGGATGTGTGTCTTAGTAGCATGATGTTTCTCCTTTGACGGTTACTTTTACCTGTTATATGCGTAACTACCCGTCAGTTCCGGTTTTTTTTGCCAGGGCGCCTTGACGAAGCGAAAGACGTTCGAATTGACCATCCGGTCGATCTCCCGGTAAAAGTTGACGGCGCCGCGGAATCCGGCGTAAGGGCCGCTGTAATCATAACTGTGAAGCTGTTTGAGCGGCACGCCGCCCTTCTGGATCACGTATTTTTCCTTGATGCCGGCGCAGAAGATGTCCGGTTTGTATTTTTCCATCAGCACCTCTGCTTCATGATGGTTGAGGTCGTCGATGATCAGATCGCCTTTTTTCATCTCCGCCATCATGCCCACATAATCGTTAAAGCCGATGCCCGCCTGTTTTTCCAACTGCCGCAATTCCTCTTCCGACCGTCGCGGCCGGTACCGGGCCGGATCGGCCTCGACGGTCAGTTCTTCGATGTTGCGTGTATCGGCGTCGACGACGATATTCGGAATCACCTTGCGCCCTTCATAGTCGTCGCGGTGGGCGAATTCATAACCGGCGGAGACGGTCTTCATACCGATCTCGGCAAAGAGTTCCTGATAGTGGTGCGCCCTTGATCCGCCGACAAAGAGCATGGCTGTCTTGCCTTCGCAACGTGCTCGTACCTCCTGGCGGACCGCCTCCACATGGTACATCTCCTCGGCGATGACCTTTTCAACTTTTTCGATCAATTCAGGGGCGCCGAAGTAGGCGGCAATCCTCCGCAGCGATTTCGCCGATGCCTCGGCGCCGATGAAGTTGATCTTGAACCAGGGGATGCCGTAGCGTTTCTCCATCATCTCCGCCATATAGTTGATGGAACGATGGCACATGACCACATTCAAATCCACGGTGTGGGCGCTCGCAAACTCCTCGTACTCCGAATTGCCGCTGAAGGTGGAATGGAGGGTCATCCCGCAGCGTTCAATAATCCTTTCGATTTCAAAGGCGTCTCCCCCGATGTTGTATTCGCCGAGGATGTTGAACCGGTATGCTCCCTCTTTTTGCATCTCGATCTGCCCGACCACTTCTGAAAAAACCTTGTTATTGGCGATATGATGGCCCGCGGACTGGCTCACGCCCTTATAGCCCTCGCAACTGAAGCCGAAGATGTTGACCTCCGGATACTTCTCTTCCATTTCCCTGGCTACGGCATGGACATCATCGCCGATCAGCCCGACAGGGCAGGTGGAAAAGATGCCGATCGCCCGGGGGTGAAATAAATGAATCGCTTCTTCAATGGCTTTTTTGAGCTTCTTTTCACCGCCGAAGATAATCTCTTCTTCCTGCATATCCGTCGACATGGCGTAGGGCATGAAATTGGCGCCGGCCGCTGTTCTGGGCTTTGTCTGGTTGCGCCGGGTCAGCCAGCTGTAGAATCCGCAGCCGATAGGACCGTGAGTAATCTGGAGGATATCGCGGGTAGGCCCCAGGACAACGCCCTTGCAGCCGGCATAGGCGCATCCCCTCATGGTGAGGATACCCGGAATCGTTCTCGTGTTGGCCATGATTTCGGGAACCCGATTTCCATCATCCGGATTGTTTACAATGATCTGTTTCGCCCTTTTTCGGGCCACCTTGGCCGGATATTTCTTGAGGATCTCCTGTTTTATCTCCAGAGGATCGGCTATTAAATCCAATGCGGTACCGCTTTTTGCTGGCATGGGAGGTCTCCCTTCATAATGTCTTGTATTTGATGACTCCAAAAAGTCAGGTTACGCTTCATCCAGCGCCTCGTCTCCTTCTTCCCCGGTCCGGACGCGGACGGCATCGAGAACGGGCATGACAAAAATCTTGCCGTCCCCCGATTTTCCGGTCCGGTTGGCGGCGATGATGGTCGATACGGTTTTTGCCGTCAGTCCGTCCGGAACAACAATGGAGATCATCCTTTTGGGAATCAGCCGCTGGCTGTTTCCCAACTGGGATATTGCCTCTTCGTAACCCTGTTCGGCGCCTTTGAGGAGTTGCATGTCCACCAGACCTTTGCCGCGTCCCAGGCAGTCGCGGGCATGCATCGAGGAAACGCCTGCTTCGACGAGGGCCTTTTTTGTCTGATTGATCTTGTTCATGCGAATGATGGCCATGACCTCTTTCATGGTGAAACCTCCTCTATGCCGGCATTGGTTTCCTTGATGCCGGAGCTCACCGTATAGGCTTCCTCCACGGGGGAAACAAAAATCTTGCCGTCTCCGTAAGCACCCCTATCACCCGTCCGGGCTGCACCCATGATGATCCTGAGGACCAGATCCTTGTCCGCATCGGGGATGACCATCATCAACAACTCCTTGGGCAATTCGTCATAGGTAATGTCACCGATCTTGATTCCTCTTTGTTTGCCCCGCCCGGAAACATTCATCTTGGTTACGGCCGGAAAACCTTCCGACATGAGCTGTTCCAAAACGGCATCCACCTTTTCCGGCCTGACAATGGCTCTTATCATCAACATCTTGCGTTCCTCCTCTGCTATTGGTTATTGATCCATGCCGAATTTTATCAAGAGCGCTTCGAGTTCATCCATCGGTATGGGCTTGGGGATCACGAACATCCGGTTTTTGTCGATGGCCGCGGCCAATTGGCGGTATTCGTCGGCCTGACCCGCCGCAGCCTCGAAATCGATGACCGTTTTGCGGTTGATTTCGGCCCGCTGCACGACATTGTCCCGGGGCACGAAATGGATCATCTGGGTACCCAGCCGCTCGGCCAGATTCTCAATGAGGTCCCGTTCGTGATCCACTTTCCGGCTGTTGCAGATAAGCCCGCCAAGACGCACACCGCCGGCCTCGGCAAACTTGACAATGCCCTTGCAGATGTTGTTTGCCGCATACATGGCCATCATCTCGCCTGAAACAACGATATAGATTTCCTTGGCTTTGCCTTCGCGCATCGGCATGGCAAAGCCCCCGCACACCACGTCGCCCAGGACGTCGTAAAAGACATAATCGAGGTCGAATTTTTCAGAGTAAGCCCCAAGCTGCTCCAGCAGGTTAATGGAGGTGATAATGCCCCGACCCGCACATCCCACGCCGGGCTCCGGTCCACCGGACTCCACGCAGCGCGTTCCCTTGAAGCCAAGTTTGATAACATCCTCAAGATCAAGATCTTCGCCTGATTCACGAAGTGTATCGAGCACGGTATTCTGGGATAATCCACCCAACATAAGGCGAGTTGAATCCGCTTTGGGGTCGCAGCCCACAATCATGATTTTTTTCCCCATTTCCGCAAGGGCAGCCACCGTGTTCTGTGTAGTCGTTGATTTTCCGATGCCGCCTTTTCCGTAAATTGCAATTTTTCTCATCGATCTTCTCCTTTCACATGCAGCCGGCGTTTGCCTTCTGTAGATCAAGACCCGTGCCATAAGAGACAACAGGCCGTGCCAGGGTGCGCCTCGTTACTGAATATCAAATGAAAACAAGAAGAAATGGCGATAAAAGAATATTTTGAGGTTTGTTGAAAACCTTCATGGCCTGCTTAAAAGCCACCATACAGAAGGATTTCGCACTCGAACCTACGGGGATGTAGGATTCCGGGACGGCTTCAGATATCTCCGGATGAAAAACGGTTATTCAGATTTGAATAGGCTGAGGTCGATGTCAAATTTTATCACTCGCAGACCCATAACGCGTTCCGTCAGGCCAAGAACGCGAGCCGCCTTGGCCATGCTGCCATGGCAGCGTTTCAAGGCATCGCTGATCATCTCCTTTTCCAGGGAGATCAGCATGTCCCGCAAAGTTCCTTTTGCTTCATGGATGGGGGAGCTATTGCTTTTCTGGAGATTCGGCGGCAGGTGATAAGTTCTGATGACACCGTCCGTACAGAGAATGATGGCCCGTTCGATACAGTTTTCAAGCTCCCGGACATTTCCCGGCCAATGATAGTGCATGAGCAGGTCCGTCGCCGGTGCGGAGATGCTCACAACCTTCCTGTCCAGTTCCCGGGCGTATTTCTCGATGAAATGATTGGCCAGCAGGATGATATCCGTCTTTCGCTCCCGCAGGGGCGGAACGACGATGGGGAAGATGTTCAACCGGTAATACAGATCTTCCCGGAATTTTCCTTCCCGCGTGCATGCCTCCAGATCACGATTTGTGGCGGCGATAATCCGGATGTTCACCTTTATGCTTATATTGCCGCCAATGCGCTCGAATACCCGTTCCTGAAGGACGCGGAGCAGCTTCGTCTGAATATTTGGCGGGAGGTCGCCGATTTCATCAAGGAAGATGGTGCCATTGTCGGCGAGTTCAAAGCGCCCCTTGCGAAACACGGTGGCTCCGGTGAAGGCCCCCTTTTCATGCCCGAAAAGTTCGCTTTCGATGAGGGACTCCGGCAGGGCGGCGCAGTTGACGATGATATAAGGACCGCTCGCATAACTCGAATTGTAGTGAATCGCGTGGGCAACACGTTCCTTGCCGACGCCGCTTTCACCCAGGATCAGAACCGTGGCATTCGTGCGGCAGACCTTTTCGATCATTCCATAGACGTTCCGCATGACTTTTGAAGTGCCGATGATGGTTTTGGGACCGTACATGGTCCTCAACTCATCTTGGAGCCGACGGTTTTCCGCCTTGATCTTGTCGAGTTCTTCCTGGGCCAATTGACGCAGACGCACGGCCTGCGAGATTGTGGAAGCAATGATCGTAAGCAGCCGGACATCTTCCTCATAGGAAGCGCCTTCGGTAATGAGACGGTCAACGGAGATGGTTCCGATCACTTCCTTGCCGATTTTTATGGGAACACAGATAAAGGCAATATCCCGTTTATTCAATTTATTCCTGGAACCCGTCTTGTCCAGGAATAAGGGATTATCTGAAATACGGGGCACAATAACCGTCTTGCCCGTATCTATCACCTTGCCCGTAATGCCTTCACCCATAAGGTATTTCCCCTTGGCCTGTTCCTCAGGGAGGAGTCCGTAAGCCTCTTCGATGACGATCTCCCCGCTGCTGCGGTTCAATATGGTCAGGGCGCCGCGGGGCATTTCCATATTTTCGGCCATTATCTGAAGGACATCCTTCAGGGCTGTCTTGAGATCAAAGCTTTCACTGAGCTTTTTGCTTATCTCAAAAAGCAGGGACAGCTCCTTTAATTCACGCGATACCCTGTCACCTGCACTGTAAGGGGCCATAACGACATGCTCCATTCAACCACTACGGCTTATTTATATAGACCCTCCTTAACGTCAAGATTCATGCCATTGATTCTTATTATTATAAGGCATGGAGATTAAAGATATAACTGCGATTATCGGCGATAAAAAGTCTCTTTTGGGAGAACCGTTTCGTTATGAATAATGTTGGAAAGTACAGAATTGTGATTAATCGGGCCATCGCTGACGAAAAGAACCGTTTCGTTTCACCGACCACAGCATTGAAAGCCTATGGAAATGAAACTTTTAGATTCCTGACGGCGCCCTGGACGATTTCCAGTTCCGTCTTCACCTCATGGGTCTGGCGCTCCCGGCGGCGACATAGGTTACGGCGCGGCGCCGGTTACCCGTATTATCGGTTTTTCAAATATTGCGTTAAGCTTCGATAGTAATTCTCATGAGGCCCGAGCATTACAAGTTCCAAATCATCACCAACCTTTCGATAAGCAAGCAGGTACTGGGTTGTCTCGATTTTAAACTTGTGTACGAATACGTTTTTCAGGTCGCCTTTCTTTTCTTCCCCGACACTTGGATCTTTCGCAATTCTTTTTATTTCTCGATCCAACGAATTCTTTTCGGCCGTTGACATTTTTTTTAATTTTTTCTCAAATGACCTTGACTGGTAAATTCTCATAACGAACTATCCAAACTGATATTCGGTCTTCACGCCCTGTTCCAATTCGTCAAGTCCGATGATGATTTCCTTGATAAGGGAATACGGCAAATCAGGATTCTCTTCGGCGCATTTGCCCAGGCGAGCCCAATGTTCAATCTGACCGGCCAAAGACCTGTGGTCAATCCGCCCAAATCTTTTTGCCTCATTAACCAGATCTTCAGATATTCTTACTGCAGTTGCCATGGTTGTTCCTCCATACATCGTTAATGCAATATGTTACATTGTATATCACATAATTGCATAATGCAACTCCTGATCGCACATTTTATAAATCAGTCCTCATTATCATATGCCAGGTTCGGATATTATTTCTCGCGAATCTTTTATCGCCTGAAGAATATCCGCTGTGGTAGCCTTTGTTTTGATGCCGCGTATCGCAAAAGGAGATTGGGTTGTTTTTTTACAGGTAATCGTAAATGTTTCACCGCCACGTCTTTGGATGATTACTTCTTCCTCGCGGGCGATGTTAAGAATCTCGGCAAAACGCTGTCTTGCTTCCGAATAAGTATAGACTTTCATGATTTTACTCCATAATTTGGATTCCAATTTCTCTGGCAATTTCTCTCATTTGTCGATCTAATGTTAATAAGGGGCTGTGCTGGCTAAAAGCACATTCTAAGAAATAGGCATCATATGCATAAATATTGTGCCGCATTGCTATCTTCAAAGCCGCCGCAATATTGATCCGCCGAAGGTCAACTGGAATATGCTGTATCGCATCCCAAGCTAAAACTGCCTCATCGGCCAATAATGCTCTTCTTTTTACCATTGCCGTCAATGCATTGCCAATTTCAAATGGCAACACTTCAGGTGCTATCAGATCGTGGCCTTCAGTAAGGCTTATTATTATTTCTTTCTCGGGCTCATTTAAAGCTACCGCAATAAATATGTTTGTATCGGCAATAATTTTCATATGTACAATTGTACTTCTGCATTCCAGTATTGTCAAGCTGTATATTAAGACCGAACGGGGCGAAATGAGCCGCAGCCTTTTGAGCGCGGGAAATGTGCAATTTATTGCAGATCCCGTGAGGGACAACCATCGAAAGGCCCGTGTATATGGCGAACAGCCTCCCTTCGCAGGGAGGCCGTTTTTTGATACGTAGATTAATGAGCTATAGTAGAGCCGTCATGCCTTGGCGATCCGGCAGCCGATGTTCTTGATATTCGGCGTCCCGTATTCCTTGCCCAGCTTCCCGATGGAAGTGAGGACATTGAAGTTGGATTTATCCCAGTCGAACTGCTTCTCCGGATCGCCTTCGGGAAACCACCAGCCGATCGAGGCATTGACGACCTGCGGTGCCACGATATCGGAGACGACGGCCTTCTGGACGATGGCGCCATATTTGGTTTCGATGCGGACATCGTCGCCTTCCTTGATGCCGAACCGGGCGGCGGTGTCGGGATGGATCTCGATAAAGGGATCCGGTTCCCTTTCCCGCACCTTCTTGACCCAGCGATACGAGGAGATAAGGTAGTTGGGACTTTTGGAGCTGATAAGAATCAGCGGATAATCGGGATCTTCCGCTTCGGGAAGTCCATCGTAGGCAGGCAAGGCGGGGAGTTTGAATTTTTCCGCCGTGCTGAGCCTTAGTTCTACTTTTCCCGTCGGCGTCCGGAAACCCTTTTCTTCATAAAGTTTGAAGCGATCGGGCCCTTTCAGGTATCCCTTTTCACAGAACTGCTTGTACGTGAGGCCGCTCGGCTGGAGGAGATCCTCCAGGAATTCCTCATGATCCGCCTTCCAGAGTTCGGGCGGGCTGACGAGCTTGCCCAGCTCGTTCATGATCTTCATGTCCGGCCAGCACTCGGGCGGGGGATCGACGATCTTGGGCCGCGCCAGGACCATGCCGTGGCCGATGCCGTAGTGGCCGATGTCGTTCATCTCGAACTGGTGCGCCACGGGAAAGACGATGTCCGCCATGGCGGCGGTCGGCGTCATGAACAGGTCGGCGACGGCCATGAAATCGAGTTTCTGAAAGGCTTCGTAGGTTTTCCGGCTGTCCGCCCAGGCCACCATGGGATTGGTGCACATGGCGTAGTATCCTTTGACGGGATAGGGGACCCCTTCCAGGATCGCCTTCCGGAAGAAGGCGGGGGCAATGGTCATCAGCCGGGGAATCACCCCGTAATGACGGCTGATCATCTCCTTGGCCTTGCCGGGAATGAGATCGGCCCGGACAAAGGGTCCCAGACCCATGATCTTGGGGTCGTAAGCGTTTACATTGCCGCCCGCCACCTCGAGGTTCCCGCAGATGGCCATGAGGCACAGGAGACCGCGAATGACGTGGAAGGCGTTCACATCGTGCTCGATCGGATTGCCCCACTGAATGGCCGCCGGCTTGGCCGCGGCATATTTGCGGGCCGCCGCGCGGATCTGCTCCGCCGGGACCCAGGTGATCTCGGCTACCTTTTCCGGCGGGTAATCATGCACCTGCCGGGCAAGGTCCTCAAAGCCGTGGGTCCATTTTTCGACGAATTCCTTGTCGTAGAGCCCTTCTTCGATGACGACGTTCAGCATGCCTAAAACAAGTGCGTGGGCCGTGCCGGGCCGCAGGCGCAGCCACAGGCCGGCCTTTTTGACCAGTTCGATATTGCGGGGATCGACGACGATGAGCTCCGTACCGTTTTTCAATTGTTCATCGAGGTTGCTGCGAATCTGCCCCTCTTCGTTGGTGGCGGTGATATTGCTGGCAAAGAGCATGACCAGCTTCGTGGGATGATGGAGGTCCGCCACGGGATAGAAGCCGCAGGTATGGACCCCTGTGATCTCCCGGGGGGCGTGACAGATGTCCTGGGAGGCGATGACGTTGGGGGAGCCGAAGAGATTGGCCAGGCGGATCAGGATGAAATGTTCGAGCCCCTTCGGCATCCCGACGCCGAAGGCGACTCCCTTGGCCCCGTATTTCTCTTTGACCTTGTTGAGGCCGTCCGCCGTTTCCTGCAGGGCGTCCGCCCAGGAGAGGCGCTGCCACTTCCCCGCCCCTCTTTCCCCTACCCTTTTTAAGGGATACTGGAGACGATCGGGATGATTGAGCCGTTCGGCGGAAAGCCTGCCCTTGGGGCACGTATAGCCCTTGTTCAGGTAACCGTCCGGATCTCCTTTGATCTTTGTTATCTTACCTTCCTCAACACCGACCAGGAGGGCGCAACCGCCGTGATCCCAGCGTGAACAGTGCGTCTTGAACCATTTAATGTCTTCAGCCATAATCAATCCTCTCTCACGGCAGTCTGCCGGTCACAAATATTCTATACTAACCACCGGCTTGACCGGTAATTCTTCCCTAGCAAGCAGGTGGAAATATGCGTGTCAGCGATTAAATTTGTTCTGAGGTCGCTTATACCGGAGATCGCCTCAGAAGTAAATAATGCCTAAATTAACATATGCTAAAAACCGCCGGACCTTCTGTCTTTGCCATAGACAGCCTGTATACGCCTTGCTCGTAAAAAATTGATAAATAAACTTGACTTTTAGTTTAATAAAGTATACAACGGACAACATGAACAAAACATTGGATGGAAAGCATGTCTAAAACCCTGCCGCAACTCAAAATAGTTAATCGCCTGCATGTTCTCCGGGCAGAACGGCGGATGACCCAGGAACAGCTCGCGAAAGAAGTAGGGGTAACACGGGCAACCATTGTTGCCATCGAGGGGGGTGGCTACAATCCTTCCCTGGAGTTGGCGTTTCGCATTGCGCGCTATTTCAGGACAGACATAAATACAATTTTCACAATCGAGGAGGAGATAAAATGAAGAGGTTTGACTCAATGCTATTGAAAGTTTTCTTGTACGGGCTCCCGGTAGTGGCCGTTCTCGCTATTTTTGCTTACCTTTACAGCGTGGGAGTTGTTAACCATGACACCGGCTACATTAAGTTCCTGAACAGTTTTACCGGACTCGTTTTTGCGATGTGGATGACCCTTTCCCTTTATCTGAGCGTCCGGTTAATGGTTTCCGGGCCGTTTCGGGAGCAAGTGATAGCCAAGATTACCTTCATGCGGGAGCGCGACGAGCGCGAAGCCATATTGACGGGAAAGGCTACCAAGGCAACATTTTTGACATCCCTGGCGATCCTGATCTTTCTTTTTTGTCTCTCCTGTTTTCAGGTTTCTATCTATAGAGTACCGCCGGACAAGGCCGTCGACGGCAAAACGGGGTTCGTTTCCTTGGGCCTTGGTTTCAGTTTGCTGCAACATGAAAAACAAGACATAGCCAAAGATACCATCCCCAAAGAGCACATATTCTCCTACCGTGGTCTGCCCATCTCCAGCGAAATGATCATCCTCATCTTAATCCTCTGGCAAATTCTCTCCTATAATTATTCAATGCGGCGACTGATAAAATGATCAGCAGGAAAGAACATATTAATATCTCTCCTTACCTCCTCAAGCCATTCTTTTCGCTGGGTTTCGGTGCTGGTAACAACAATACCGAACATGCGGCGGTAAAAATTGGGGACCCCACAAAGACCGAAGATGCAATTCTTCCAGATTGTCTCCAGGGGGTCGCCAAAAACCTTTCTTTCCCTTTCTATTTCAGTATTGGACGTATTGAAGACAAGGGCGGCTTTGGCTCTCAGCAGTCCCTTCGGTACGCCTGCTCCGGAATCGCCTTCCAGAAACTCATACGCAATACCCGGCCGAATCACTCTGTCCACCCATCCTTTCAATATCGCCGGAGGTTGGCCCCACCAGTTCGGATGGACAACGATTATCCCGTCTGCTGACGCGATTTCCCGGCAATGCTCCGCGATTGCTACGGGCAACGGCGCGTCTTTGGGTATTTCTTCGCCAAGAAGCAGGGGATCGAAGCCCTCCTTGTAGAGATCGTGGAAGCAGACTTCATGTCCATTGCTTTCTATCTGTGCAACCGCTGTTTGTGCAATGGCATGATTGAAACTGCCATTATCGGGATGGGCAAGAAGAACTGAAATTTTCATTGTGTTTGTTGCTGTCCTATTGATTGTGATCGCTTGGCTCTCTACTCAACTTCAAAATCCTCGGACTTGAAATTGCTGTAATACCTTCCGCTTTGGGCGGTAAACCGGAGGATGCAGTAATCGGGATCGGTTACACCCTGAGGATAATACATTTCGTCGCCCTGCCTCCAGATCATTTCCTTAGCTGCGCTGTCATGCAGGACTTCCATGGCGCCCCTGAGCATAACGCCCTTGAAGAAGCGTTTATCAAAGAAATATACGCAAGCTTTGGGGTTCTTGAGATATTGCCCTACTCTCATTGAGGATGTATTGGTCGTGAAGAAAAGATGCTTTATCCCTTCCCTTTTCCTCGGCGGTAGCATTGCCTTTGAATTGGGAAACCCGTCTTCATCAACAGAACTGATAATAGAAACGCCTGCTTTGTCAATAATATTGCCTATTGTCTTGCTCGCATCTCTCATTCTTTTTTCTCCTTCACAAACGAAAAAATCAGCCGGAGCGTAGCGATCGGCTGTATTGACATTGATGTTCGGTGCAGGGCTTTCATTTTTTCATATTCTTCTTTACTGTCTTAACGAAGCGTCCGAATGCCCTGTCCTTTTTACGTTTCTCCAAGTAGGACATCTCATAGTGCGCTGACTCTTTCCTGAGTTTCATATAATTAGAATAGCGCTCTTCACTCAACTCGCCTTGTGCAATTGCAGTAAGAACTGCGCAGTCTGACTCCTGAGTATGGCTGCAATCGGCATAGCGGCAAGCCATGGAAAGCTCAATAATATCTTCAAACCCTTTGTTTACCCCGTCACCGGCGCCCAGAATTCCCAGTTCTCTCATTCCAGGTGTATCAATGAACATCATGCCTTTATCGAGAACAATGAGTTGCCGACGCGCTGTTGTGTGGGTGCCTTCTCCTGTTCCGCTGACAGCTTTTGTATCAAGGGCATCCCGTCCAATCAGATGGTTGATCAGTGTAGACTTGCCGACTCCGGATGACCCAAGCAGGCAATATGTCCGACCCGACATTAATACCTGGTTGAATTCGTCAAATCCGGAGCCAGTTATGTTGCTGAGGGCAATAACCCTGGTCGTGATGCCAGCCTGTCTAATAGCAGCAAGCTTCTGTTGCAGCTCATCGTGGGAGATCAAGTCCGTCTTGGCAAGAACGACAATCGGCTCAACATGACCGTCAGCTGCCATTACTAAATACCGATTCATTCTAGGTAGATTAAAGTCAAAGTGACATGACTGGACAATGAAAGCAATATCAATGTTGGCTGCAATCATCTGGTAGTCCACTTCTACGCCGGCACGTTTGCGGCGTAAAAACGTCCTGCGTGGAAAGACCCCGTGGATGATTGCCAAGGCGTCATCATTGTGATACCTCACGGTGACCCAATCGCCGACACATGGCAGTTCAACTGAGGACTCAACATGAAAAAGGAACTTCCCGGCAAGTTCAGCGGGAATCTCTCCGATCTCATTCCTGATAATGTACGAGTTGCGGTCAACGGCTGAGATGCGTGCGATGCCTTGATCCTCTTGGCGCAGGTCATTAACATATGCTTCAAACCAGGGGTCAAAACCTAGATCACTCAATTTCATCATAACTTATCACCGAACTGGGCGTTCAGGAGCTCGTCGCCTGAAACACAGAGCTCAATTGCCTCCTTCACTCTTTTAATCAACACATCGAGAGATTTGGCCTGTGTATGGCAGCCTTTCAACGCGGGCACGGAGGCCGCAAAGTATCCATCCTCATCTTTTTCGATAATCACGCTAAACTCTCGATTCATTTCATTGATCTTCCATTTTTTGTACTATCATAGGGGAATAATTGTTTCATCTTCTATTTGGAACGAACATTATATTTTAGCTTATTAAATGTATTACTTCAAAGTATGAACTTTGGGGAAGATTCGGTCAATTGCGATTTTCTGAGCAACGACACCGCTCTTATATTAGGGTTGGGCAAAATATCCTATGTTAATGAATAATCTATTTCTCCTTTGGTTCTGCCCGTCTAGCGTCTGGACTTCCAATAATCCGGGTGCCGATGAAGATGCATGACCGCGAGGATGTAAACACGATCAGACTCAATGCTGTATAGAACTCCGTATGGAAAGCGACTGGTCAGACATCTGCGGACATCATCTTCGATGATCGGCCATGCGTGCGAATAGGACAGGATGTTCTGTACGGTGGAATAGACTTCCAGAGAGAAATCTTCTCCAAGTCCCGGTGCGCAACTTTCGTAGTACGAGATGGCCTCAAGGAATTCCGTTTCTGCTTCCGGATGAAAATCAAACGTCATCGTCCGAACCGCTCTCTGATTCGCGCAAAGACCTGATCACCTGGAACGGGATTGACACGTCCGGACCGGAGTTCGGCAAGCCGACGCTTGGCAACCACTAACCATTTCGTATCAATGTCCGGGTTTGGGATGTTTAAGGTACGAAGGAGCGAATCAACCACGATGATGCGTTCTTCTACGGGGAGCGCGGTGGCCTCCTGAATGATGTCCTTTGTGCTATGCATAAAACACCTCCACAATTTGGACCTGAGTGTACCACATGATTTCATCTTCTGCAATTCTCAAAGGCCTAACGGGGCGAAACGAGCCGCACCCCAGGCGGTGCGCACGGGAAAGCTCAGGGGACGTTGCGCTGTTTGCCGCTTCCCCCCTGAACGCCAATGTTATGCCTTGTCTTCATCTTTAGGGCCGGGCCAGAAATGGGGGTTCCAGGCCACCTCCCATAAATGTCCGTCAGGATCAGCGAAGTATCCGGAATAGCCACCCCAAAACACATCCTGTGCCGGCGTGATAAGTTTTCCCCCTGACTTGACCGCCTGATCAAGAACCTCTCTGACTTCTTCCTTACTTGCTACCACGTGAGCCAGCGTAATCCCACTAAATCCGGAGCCGCTTGCATTGACGGTGGCATCTTCAGCGAGGGCATCCCATGGATACAATGATAGCCATGAGCCGTTTAAGACGAAGAAAGCGGCGCCCCCTTCAAAGGGCATGCGGGGAAAGCCAAGTCCATTTGCGTAAAACTGAATTGCCTTCTCCATATCCTTGACACCCAGAGTAATCATATTGATGCGGGGTTTCATTTATCTTCTCCTCTCTGCGTAATGCGGAGCTAAGCGGTGGCACGAACCTGTTGATTTGCGGAGCGGGCCTTGCAGGTGAAGTGACAACCTCTTCAGCGCCTCGTTAGTCCGTTTCCCGCATCAGTCTGACCCTTCGATTCTTTGCTTTGTATTTTTCGACATGTTCACGCTCCTCAAGAATGCTTATGCTGCGCATGACTCTCTTTTCAAATTCTACGCGAGGATTGCCCCGTGTCACAATACCCAATTCTTTGAGTACACGCGCCGTCATGGATTGTATTGAACCGCCCCGACTTTTCCGGAGGCTTTGTTAGTTGAGTCCGACCACCATGGCCGGGATTTTCTGACTCTGATAGTAGATCTCCTCGAACTCTACTGGGGGGATATTGCCGATCGGTTCGAGC
>Ga0247842_10003269_pt1 | contig 22218 bp, 18 predicted proteins | sample LaCruzMarch2015__3_FD_192411 | JGI IMG/M metagenome (GOLD analysis project Ga0247842, IMG submission 192411) | Freshwater microbial communities from meromictic Lake La Cruz, Castile-La Mancha, Spain - LaCruzMarch2015_19m | ecosystem: Environmental > Aquatic > Freshwater > Lake | place: Spain...
TACGCCCCGGCCTCGATGGAAAGACGGTGGCCGGAGCGGCCGGGACTGCCGCCGATCCCGGAAAGGTAGCGGGTCATGGATACAGGGACCTCTTCCGGCTTTGGCCAGGAGGTGGCGGCGTTGTCGAAATAGATGATCTTTTTCATGCCGGTTTCGTTAAAGAAATCCCCTCCCGGTTCGAGAGGGGAATCGGACTCCCGCCTGCGCGGGAATGGCCGCCTTCTGCTTGGAAAACTTCATCGTTCCCGCGCTCCAGCTTAGGAACGATAATGGTGATCCAGCGCGGGAACGATAACTGTAGGGCGCCAATCAGTCCTCCAAGGCTTCAAAGACCTTTTTCAGCCGGTGCAGGGGATCTTCGGGATTCCCGTTTCCCCGGCCCTGATTCTCCGGCGGCGTCTTGCCCTTAGGGACCTCCGGAGGTCGCGATACACTGATCTTTGGTGTGGAGGGCTCGACGGCGGTCGGCGGCGGCGTAATCCGGACCATTTCGCGCGGCGGCGCTTCGGGCCGGTGTTCCGCCGCAGACGTCTGCGGCGCGGCCGATAACGTTTCCGCCGGTTTTTCTCCCGGCGTCTTCCTCCGGCGACGAGATCGCCTGCGGGATCTCTTCTTAGCCGTCTCGGGCGCGGGTTCGTGGGTTTCCGCTGGAGACCCCTCGTTTTTCCCGGGTTCTTCCTTCCGAGGTTCTTCCTTGCGGGGTGCTTCCTTTCTGGGTTCTTCCTCCCTTGGTTTTTCTTCCTTGGGCGAAACCTTCTTCGGTGGGCCCTTCCTTCGCGGCCCCCTCTTCGGCGCCCCTCTCTTTGGACCCTCTTTCCCGGGTTCGATTTGCTTCGGCTCATCCGCAGCCCCGGGCGCGGGTATTTCCGCTTCCCCGGATTCCGGTTCCTCCGGTTCGTCCGGCTCCTCTATCTCCTCCGAAGCCTTGCGGACGTGATTGGTCTGCTCCGGCGCTACCGGCGTCTCCCGCTTCGTCGTTTCGATCTTCCATTCGTCCCAGGCCATACCGGGACTTCCTGAGATATGGATCGACATGTCGTAGTCGTTTTCCAGACGGCTGATCTCCGCCCGTTTCTGGTTCTGGAGGTAGTCGGCCACCTCATAGGGGACGCTGAGGCCAATCAGGGAGGAGTGCCCCTTGACGGCCTGCGTTTCGATCTTCCGGTAGGCGGTCAGGGCCGTGTATTCGAGGGAGGGTCGCACCCCCCGGCCCCGGCAGAAGGGGCAGGGCGTGTAGCTGATCTCCTGGATCGTCGACTGCTTCTTCTGGCGTGAGAGCTCCAGGATGCCGAACTTGGAGATGTGGGAGAGCTGTATCCGCGCCCGGTCCAGACTGATGGCCTTCTTGAAAGCCTTCTCCACCTCCGCGTTGTGTTTGCTGTCCATCATGTCGATGAAGTCGATGACGATCAGTCCCCCGAGGTCGCGCAGGCGGAGCTGGCGGGCGATCTCCTCCGCCGCCTCCGTATTCGTCTGGTAAGCGGTTTCCTCGACGTTCCGCTTGTGGGAGCCCCGGCCCGAGTTGACGTCGATCGTGATCATTGCCTCAGTGGGGTTGATGATCAGATAGCCGCCGGACTTCAACTCCACGCGGTCCTGGTAGATCACGCGGATCTGGTCCTCCAACTGGTACTTGTCGAAGAGGGGGGTCTTTTCTTTGTCCAACTTGATCATTTTGACATTCCGGGGGGCGACGGCCTTGCAGTAGGCCCGTACCTGGCGGAAAGTTTCCATGTCGTCGACCAGGATCTCTTCGATGTCCGTGGTGAAGTAATCCCGCAGCGAGCGGACGCCGAAGGCGCTCTCCTGGTAGATGAGGGCCGGCGCCGCCGTTTCGGCGGCTCCTTTCCGGATCTCCTTCCAGAGACGGGAGAGATGCTGGTAGTCGCGGGCCAGCTCCTGTTTGGTCCGGTTCATCCCCGCCGTCCGGACGATGAACCCGACTCCCTCTTCGGTCTGGATCTGTTCGACGAGTTCCTTGAGCCGTTTGCGATCCACCTCATCCTCGATCTTCCGGGAGATGCCGCTGCTTTCCTTATTCGGCAGAAGCACCAGGTACCTCCCCGGCAGGGAGATGTAGGAGGTGAGCAGTGCACCCTTGCGCTCGCCGACCTCCCGGAGGACCTGGACGAGGACCTCCTGGCCGGGCTTGAGCGTGGATCTCGCGCCTTCCGTGAAGTAGTTGGAGCTGACGTCGCGCAGCGGGAGAAAGCCGTCTTTCCGGCCGCCGTAGTTCACGAAGGCGGCCTGGAGCCCCCGCTCCACCTTCATCACGAGTCCTTTGTAGATGTTGCCGATAATCGGCTCTCTTACGGCCATCTGGATGTTGAATTCGACCAGTTTGCCGTCCTCCACGATCGCCATGCGTTTCTGCTCGAGATGGACGGCGTTGATAAGCATCTGTTTCTTCATAAAGATCCTTTCTATTGACGGCTACGTAAAAAGTCCGGATGCTGCGTTGCGCTTCACCCTTCGTCGTTGCAGCGTACACCAAAGTACGCCTCACTCCTCAGGGTTCGCGCGCCTTGCCTGCGGAGCTTTTTAAGAAGCCGCCCCATATTCAAGGCTTTTGGGACTTATTACGAGCTCGTCTTCTATTGAAAGGCGGATACATCGCCTTTTCCGATACGAATGACATCAACCCCTTCGTCGAGGAGGCTGACCACGCTGGACGGCGCCGCGGCGATGATGCCGCCGTCGATGATCATGTCCACCCGTTTACCGAAGAGCTCCTCGATAATACGGGGGTCGCTGAGGAGTTCGCCTTCCCCGTCCTTGACGCTGGTGCTGATTACGGGGGAACCCATCTCGGCGACCAGGGCCTGGCAGATCCGATTGTCGGGCACCCGGATGCCGGTTGTCTGCCGCTTGGGGAGGATGATTTTGGGAACGGCGCGGGAGGCCTCGAGGATGAACGTATAGGGCCCTGGGAGGAGACGTTTCATGATCTTGTAGGCGTTGTCGGAGACCCGCGCGTAGCGGCTGATGTCCTTGAGGTCGGCGCAGATGAAACTCAAAGGCTGCTTCCGGTCGCGGCGCTGGATTTCGTAGATCCGCTCGGCGCCCTTCTTGTTGAACAGGTCACACCCCATCCCATAGACCGTGTCGGTTGGGTAGATGACGATCCCGCCGCCGCGGAGGATCTCCACCGCCTTGCGGATCAGCCGCATCTGGGGGTTCTGATTGTTGATGGCGACCAGCATACCGTCCCTGTCTGACGCCGGGAATCATTCCCGGCCGTCAATGCACGAAATCTATCAGAAACAGGAACGATTATCAATGAAAGAGTTCCGGCGTTCAATCGAGGTCGTTCTTGTTGACATTGTCCTTGCTCAGCTTGTACTGGATGCTGTCGACCAGGGCCTGCCAGCTTGCCTCGATGATGTTTTCGGAGACGCCGATCGTGCTCCACATCTCCTCCCCGTCCCGGGTGTCGAAAAGCACCTTGACCTTGGCCGCCGTCCCCTCGCTTCCCTCCACGATCCTCACCTTGAAGTCAACCAGGTGCATCTCGCTGATCTGGGGGTAGAACTTCGTCAGCGCCTTCCGCAGGGCGTTGTCAAGGGCATTGACCGGGCCGTTTCCCTCCGCCGCAGTCAGCTCCTCCTCATCGCCGACCGAGATCTTTATCGTCGCCTGGCAGAGGGAGGGGTTGTTCCGGGTTTTCCCATTCGTTACGCTGAAACACTGGAGCGTGAAGGGTTCCCTGAAGGCGCCGGTAATCTTCTTCATGAGGAGCGACAGCGATCCTTCCGCCGCGTCGAACTGAAATCCCTGATTCTCCAGACGCTTGATCTCCCGGACGATCTTCCGGCTCGCGGCGTCATGATCACCGAGATCGATGCCGAGCTCATTCGCCTTGAAGGCGATGTTGCTTTTCCCGGCCAGCTCGGAGACCAGAACCCGCTGGTGGTTGCCCACCTGCTCCGGCCGGATGTGTTCGTAGGCCTGGGGGTTCTTGGCGACGGCGTTCACATGAATGCCTCCCTTGTGGGCAAAGGCGCTCCGCCCGACAAAGGGCCGGAAGGGAAGGGGACGGACATTGGCGACCTCGCCCACATAGTAGGAGAGGTTTGTGAGTTGCCGCAAGGAGGCCTCCGTAAGGCACTTCCGGCCCATCTTGAGCTGGAGATTGCCGATGACGGAGGTCAGGTCGGCGTTGCCGCACCTTTCCCCGTAGCCGTTCACCGTTCCCTGGACCATGACCACCCCCGCCTGGACGGCCGCGATGGTGTTGGCCACGGCGAGACCGCAGTCGTTATGGGCATGGATTCCGAGCCGTTTCGCCGGGATGATGGCGGCGGCTTTCCGGACGGCCGCGGTCAGATCGTGGGGCATTGTCCCGCCGTTCGTGTCGCACAGGACGATCCGGTCCGCGCCGGCGTCAAGGGCGGCCTTCAGTGTGGAAAGGGCGTAGGCGGGGTTGTGACAATACCCGTCAAAGAAGTGCTCCGCATCAAAGATCACCTCTTTTCCCCGGACCTTGAGAAAAGCGACGGAATCGCGGACCATCTCCAGGTTTTCTTCCAGGGGGATACCGAGGATCTCTGTGACGTGGAGGTCCCAGCTCTTTCCAACGATGGCGACGGCCGGCGTCCCGGCCTTGAGCAGTGCCCGAAGATTCCGGCAGTTCTCAGGCCGGATGCCCGGCTTCCGCGTACTCCCGAAGGCGGTCAGGCGGGCGCGCCGGAGGGGCTTGTCCTTCGCCATCTCGAAGAAGCGAGCGTCCTTGGGATTGGAGCCTGGCCATCCCCCCTCGATATATTGGAATCCCATATCGTCCAGGCGATGGGCGATCCGCAGCTTCTCCTCGGCGGAAAAGTTGATCTGCTCCCCCTGCGCTCCGTCCCTCAGGGTCGTGTCGTAGATGATAACATCCGGCGATTTCATAACGCTCTCCTTTTCCAAAATAAAAAATCCGCTATCGGTCGAACCTGATAACGGATTTGGTCGCTTTGCCTTTGTGTTATTGAAACACTATCCTCCGCTCAGGCCCCTGTATGCAGGCCCGATAATTATGCCCTCAATGGCGATGATGGGGATGATAGTGTCTCTTACGCTCATAATGATTTCCTAAATCCTTCTGAGGAGGTCCCATAAGCCTTCCGGATGGATTTGTCAATAAAAAAGTGACAACGGCAAAAATTGTGGTCCAAAACAGGGTCGACCGCCGCGGCCTGAAACAGGAACCGCTACCCGGCATTTCAAAGGATGAGTGGTTCACAACCCGAGATCAGGCTCGTTCGCGGGAAAAGAAGGGCGGATTTCTTCAGCCCAATGCTTTTTTCATGAGTCTTTCCCCTGATCCGTTTCGCTGTCGGCCAGAAAGAGAGCTCTGTCCCTCTATGCAATACGGAGAAGATGGGTTGCGAGGTCCGGGAAGACCGCCCGGTCTCCCTCCCAACCGTAGATCAGCAGGTCGATGTTCAGCCGCTTTAGCTTCTCCCGGAGGGCCTCTTCCGGAGCGCGGGGGAGGGCGAGGAGGAGCAGCGGGTCCCCCGGCAGGTTCAGGCCGTTCAGCAGAAGCTGCGCCGCCTCTGCGTGGATGCCGGCCAGGGACATCTCCGTCCGGACCTGAAAGACGGCCCGTATGCGGCCTTCCCGGTTCATGACCAGCAGGTCGCTGTAGCCGTCGTTTCCCGTCCGGAGACGCTGTCCCCGGAGCGCCTCGGCGAGGTCCCGGACGATCAGGCCGCGGTCGCAGTCACTGCCGGTTTCCCGCTCTTGATCGGGGCACAGGTCGCCGATCAGGTCCTCCCTCACGGAGAGTTCGTCGAAGGTAAACTCCGATTGCGTGGAACGGGCGGCGGCCGTTTCCTTGATCAGGGCGATCTTCCGGACGAACTGCGCGATCTGCCGGACAAAGCGCGGAGAATGCAGAACCCCGATGATGGCGACGGGGGTCTCCTCTCCGCCGTCGTCCATGATCTCCCAGACCCCCCGATAACGATTTTCAAAGAGGCCTTTTCCGACCCCCTTCCTCCCGCCGCCTAACTTCCCCCGGTGAACGACGAAGATCCGCCCGGCGTCATCCTCGGCGAATGCGCCGCCGGTCCGCCGGTCGATGCCGCAGAGGGGAAAGTTTATTTCGCAGGTGATCGAGATGTGGGAACAGCCCTCCGGACGGCCGACGCCAAAGGCGTTCCAGTAGCGGTGGCCCGCAATCTTTCGGGAGAAAAACCAGATCCCGAGGCTTTCCGACCAGGCGACCTTCGCCCGGATGCTCGCACCCGGGTGGCCGAGCTCGACAGGGATCACCTCATCGGTCAAAGATTTCAAACTGCGGATGAACTGCCGCCGATGCCTGCGGATGGCCGGTTCGTTTTCTACCACTTTCAGCATGATTTTCACTTCCCTAACATGTTGTTGAACAACGCCCATGGATTATCCGGGGACAGATTTCAAATCTGTCCCCCGTTTCCTAATCCAGGCGTTTCCGGAAACGCCCGACCGCCCCGGCGAAGACCAGAACGCCGAGGACCGCAAGCGCGGCGTACTGGGGCCAGAGGATGTGCAGCCCCACCCCCTTGAGAAAAATGCCGCGGATGATAATGAGAAAATAGCGCAAAGGGTTGAGGTATGTCAACCCCTGAACGACATCGGGCATGTTCGCGATTGGAAAAACGAAGCCAGAGAGCATGAAAAAGGGGAGGATGAAGAAGAAGGTGGTCATCATCGCCTGCTGCTGCGTTTTCGATACCGTCGAGATGAACAGCCCAGTGCCGAGGGTGCTCAGCAGAAAGAGGCAGGTCGCGAGGAAAAGGGCGAGGACACTCCCCGCCAGCGGAACGTCGAACCAGTACACGGCGAACACCATGACGAGGGCCATCTGGCCGATCGAGATGACCGTATAGGGGATGGTCTTGCCGATGATGAACTCGATCGGTTTCAGCGGCGTCACGATGAGCTGCTCCATCGTCCCGTTCTCCCGCTCCTTGATGATCGCAATCGAGGTCAGCAGCAGCGAGATCAGCATGATGACAAAGGCGACGATCCCCGGGACAAAGAAGTGCTGGCTGTCGAGGTTCGGGTTGTACCAGGTCCGGATCCGGGCGTCGATCCTTCCGTATTGGAGGTCGCGGCCATGGAGTTCGCGGAGCAGCTCCCGGTTTAGCCGGTCGATGACCATCACTGCGTAGGAGATCCGTACGGAGGCCATGTTGCTCATGCTGCCGTCGGCGAGGATCTGGACGGCGGCCGTCTCCCCCCGGCGGATACGGCTGCTGAAATCGGGAAGAATCTTGATTCCGAGGTCGGCCTTCCCGGCAAAGAACAGCTCCTCCATGCCGCGGGAATCGGCCGGCCGGTGGGTGATCCGGAAGATCCGGCCCGCGGTGAAAGTATCCATCATCAACCGGCTCTCCCGGGTCTGGGCTTGGTCGATCAGCGCGACGCGGATGTCTTTGATATCGTAGTTGACCACGTAGCCGAAGACGAGGAGCTGGATGAGCGGCGCCATGATCAGGACCGGACGGTTCCTCTTGTCGCGGAAGAGCTGGATGAATTCTTTGCGGACCATTTCCCGGATGCGAAGCCAACTCATCTTCAGAGACCCTCCCGTTTTAAAATAATACAGTTTAAGGCTGCGAGGAGTGCGAACATCACCGTCAGGATCAGCAGGTCGGGCCAGAGGTTGGCGAACCCGAGGTCCCGGAGGTAGATCCCGGAGAGGATGTTGATGTAGTAGGTCGCCGGGACGAGGTAGGTGATGATCTGGAGGACCGTTGGCATGTTGATGATCGGAAAGACGAAGTTCGACAGCAGGAGCGACGGGAGATAGGTGATCAGGACGGCCGCCTGGTTCGCCACCATCTGGGACTTCGTGACCGACGAGATGAGGAGGCCGAGCGTCAGCGCGACCAGGATGTAGAGCGAGGAGGCGAGGATCATCAACCAGAACCCCGCCTTCATCACGACGCCGAAGAGAATCTGCCCCATGAGGACGGAAACCAGGACGTCGATCAGGGCGATCAGGAAGTACGGGATCGCCTTGCCGACGAGGAATTCCCCCGCCCGGACGGGGAGCGACCGGATCGTCTCCATCGTGCCGTTTTCGTACTCCCGGGCGATGACGAGCGAGGTCAGCATTGCCCCGACGATCATGATGATGATCGCGATGATCCCCGGGACGATGAAATTCCGGCTCTCCAGGTCCTCGTTAAACCAGACCCGGATCCGCCCCTCGACGGGCGGCCGGATCTTCTCCATCCCCTGCCGGTCGAGGAAATCGGCGAGGAGTTTCCGGTTGTAGCCCTCGATAAAGCCGCTGATGTACGCGCGGGAGATCCCGGCGAAATTCGGATCGCTCCCGTCGAGCAGGATCTGGACGGCGGTCTCCCGGTCCGCCCTGAGGTCGGTGGTCCAGCCGGCGGGGATGATCACGGCCAGCGTCGCCCGGCCGTGGTCGAGCGCCTCCGTGACGGCCCGGGTGTCGGGGAGGTGGGCGGTGATCCGGAAATAGGGGGAGGCGCCGAGGCGGCGGATGAAGTCGCGGCTCAGGTCCGTCTGTTCCTGATCGACGACGACCGTTTCGATGTGCTCCACGTCGAGGCTGAGCGCGTAGCCGAACAGCAGGATGAGGAGCAGCGGGATCGCGAAAGCCAGATAGAGGCTCCGGAAGTCCCGAAGCAGGTGGTAGATCTCCTTGCGGGCGATCGCCTGGATATTTCTCGGATTCACGCGCGTTTCCTTTCCCTATTTTGCCATCAGCGCCACGAAAGCGTCGTTCAGGTCCGCGTCCGGCTTTCCGGGACAGGCCTCGAAGATGATCTCGTCCGGGCTTCCAGCGGCGACGATCCGCCCCTCGTTGATCATCACGATCCGCCCGCAGTGGCGGGCCTCATCCATATAGTGCGTTGTGACAAAGACGGTAATTCCCTCCCCGGCGATCCGGCCGATGAAGTCCCAGAAGTGGCGCCGGGTGATCGGGTCGACGCCGGAGGTCGGTTCGTCGAGAAAGAGGATCCGCGGCCGGTGGAGGAGGGCGCATCCGAGGGCAAGACGCTGGCGCAACCCCGGTGGGAGGTCCCGCGTCAGGCGGTCGCGCGCCTCTGTCAGCCGTGTCATGTCGAGGACCCTGGCGCTCCGTTCCACCCACTCCTTCTCCGGCACGCTGTACACCCCGAGGTAGAAACGGAGGTTCTCGAAGGGGGTCAGGTCCTCGTAAAGGGAGAACTTCTGGGACATGTAGCCGATGGCATGCTTGACCTGCTCCGCCTCCGTAACGATGTCGTAGCCCGCGACCTTTGCATCCCCCGACGTGGGGGTGAGGATCCCGCAGAGCATCCGGATTGTCGTCGATTTCCCGGAGCCGTTCGATCCGAGGAAACCGAAAATCTCGCCGGGACGGACCGAAAAGGAGATCCGGTCCACGGCGGTGAAGGCCCCGAAACGTTTTTCGAGCTGCCGGACGACGATGGCCCCCGTGTTGTTGTTACCGGCAGTGGTCATGATGACGGACCTTCCTGTCCCGGTTTAAAGGCGTCCTGCGCCAGGTCCGCGTCCGCCGCCCGGATCCTTGCGATGATCGCCTCCTCCAGGTTCGGGAAACGGGAGCGGATCTCCGCTGGGGTTTCCGTCGCCAGGAGCTCCGCCCGGTGAATAAGGCCCAGCCGGTCGCACCGTTCCCCCTCGTCAAGGTAGGCCGTGGAGACGAGGATGGTCATTCCTTTTTCCCGCATCCGGCCGAGGATTCCCCAGAACTCCTGGCGGGAGACGGGATCGACGCCATTCGTCGGTTCGTCGAGGATCAGGAGTTTCGGCTCATGAACGAGCACGCAGGCAAGGCCCAATTTCTGCTTCATCCCGCCGGAGAGCTTTCCCGCCGGCCGGTCGGTGAAGGGAAGAAGGTTGGAGAAGCCGAGGTAGAGGGCCTTCCGCGCCTTCCGTTCCGTGCCGCGGATCCCGAAGATGTTCATGAAAAAGTCGATGTTCTCCTCGACCGTCAGATCCTGGTAGAGGCCGAAACGCTGGGGCATGTAGCCGATCCGGTCCTTGACTGCCGCCCGGTCGGCGACGACGTCCAGATCGTCGATTGTGATTCGGCCCGTGGCGGGTTTGAGCATCGTTGCCGCCATCCGGAGAAGGGTGGACTTTCCAGCCCCGTCGGAGCCGACGAGGCCGAAGATCGCCCCTCGCTCGACCGCGAGCGAAACGTCGCGCACCGCCTCGGTAGCGCCGAAACGGCAGGATACCCCCTCGATTTGGACGAATGGGCCGCTTGCGGGGAATTCCTGCACACCATCGGCTCCCTGCGCTCCCGAAGCGTTCCTCCGATCCGGCGGGAGCTGCGGTTCCGCCCGTTTCGCTCCAGACTGGGGACACGATGCGGCATCATGGATGGGGACACCTTGCCGCAAGGTGTCCCCGTTTCCGTCAACGTAACCACGCATCGGCGGGCATTCCTGACTTGAGTTCCAGACCGGGGTTGGGGAGGGAGACCTTGACGAGGTAGACCAGCTTTACCCGCTCCTTCTTCGTCTGGATGATCTTGGGGGTGAATTCCCCCTCGGGGGAAATGAACGTGACCGTGCCGGCGAATGACTTGTCCGGGAAGGTGTCCACGCGGACCACCGCCTTCTGGCCCGGTTTCACTTTGCCGATCTCCGTCTCATCCACGAAGATCTTCAGATCGACCGTGGCGAGTTGGGAGAGGGTGAGAACCTCCCGTCCCGGCGTGACCACCTCGCCCGGCTCCACGTTGCGGCTGGTGATGACCCCCGGACCGGGTGCCTTCAACTGCGCGTAATTGAGCTGGATCGACACCTGGTCGGAGGCCGCTCGGGCCGCGGCGATGCCGGAGCGGGCCGCCTCGACGTCCTTCCTCGCGGCGTCGATCCGCAGGAGGTTGCTCTGGGCCTGTTTCAGAACGGCCTGTCCCTCGGCCAACCTTGCCTCGGCGGTGCGGATGGTCTCCGCCCGGCTCCCCTCCATCGCAAGATCGTAGGCCTCCCGTCCCCGCTCGTATTCCCGGAGGGTCGTGTCGTGCCGGAGCCGGACGGCGTCCCACTCCTTCTCGGAGATGGTCCCCTTCTTAAAGAGGTTTTCGTAACGGGCCAGATTCTTCAACGCGTCCTCCAACACGGCGGCGGCGCTCTGCATCGCCTGTTTCGCCCGTTCGACATCCTGCGTCCGGGTGCCGGCCCGGAGTTCGTCGAGTTGCGAGGCCAGCGCGCGGAAGCCCGCCTCGGCTCGCGCAGCTTCGGCGGGGAGGGTCTTTTCATAGACCGCAAGCAGGGTCTCCGCCTGTTCCTTGCCTTTGAGGGATCGGTCGAGGTTGGCCTTCGCCTGTTCGAGACGGGAGCGGAACTCGGCCGAGTCCAGTTCGGCGAGGAGCTGATCCGTGGCGACGGCCTCTCCCTCGCGTACGAGGACATTGAGGATGCGGCCGCCCGCTTGGAACGCCAGATGGGACTGGGTAGCCTCGATGGTTCCTGAGTAGGAAAGCTCTCCCATCCGCGCCTGCTGCTGGCCACAGTAGACGAAGAGGCCCGTGCCGATGAGGAGCGCCAGCACGACGATGACGACGATGCGTTTCTTCAAGGGACACCTCCTCGATATAGAGATTGATTTTTCCATACCATTTTCTCGTTGAAAAGGTAAGTCCCCCATTTTTTTATTTTTAACCGGAGACAAAATTTCTTCATGAAGCAAGCGGGACCGTTGAAGTGAGGGCTTCTTCCTCAAAACATTGGTGTCGATGAAAATCCTGGATTTCAAATCGGAATCATTGATGTTGTTTTCTGGGTCTTTATGATATTATTAATATATGGAACTCGGGGACAGATTTCAAAGATTTCAAATCTGTCCCCGAAAAAAGACTGAATTCCTGCTTTCGCAGGAACGACGATTTGCCGAATTTCAGAAGTAATTCAAAGCTCTCTGTGAGGGTCGGGGCCAACTGATTCATGGTTGAAATAATTCGGGACAGCCGAAAAACAGGTCTTCCCGACTCAATCGCAAAATCATTTTTTCGTGTTTCCCTGATCTGATTTTTTGGCTGTGCACGGCTTTCTACACAGGAGAAGGAGAAACGCGGGAAAGGTTGTCTGCTGGGCGTGGACAGAAAAAATCAATAGTTCAACTTGAAAAGGAGGCAGCAAATGAAACGATTCAGATGTATCGGTTTCGCCGGGATGATCCTGTTGATTTTGTTAACCTTTGATATCAGTTTTGCCTTTGAGAAAATCAGATTTGTCGTCATTTCCGATCCGCACATTTCCATCCCCCAGCAGAAGGGTGTCGCCGATGGTTTCAAACTGGGTCTGAAGACCCAGATGCTCACCGAAAACACCGTCGCTGAAATCAACAAGATTCCCGATGTTAAGTTCGTGCTGTTGTCCGGCGATCTGACACAGGATGCGGAGCCATGGAACATCGATGCACTCCGCAAGATCCTCGACGGTCTGAAAGTCCCCTACTTTGTCACCTTGGGCAATCATGATCTGAGTCGCGTTCCTCATGAGAAAAAAGATCAGCCGATCACCCTTTCCAAGTACACCGTGGCCGGCGCTTTCATCGGCATATCAGGAGGCATGGTGCCGGGGATGACCTACTATGCGCATGAAGTCGCCAAGGATCTCGTCCTGGTGAATCTCGACTCCTCGCGCGCCCAAGTCTTCGTGCCGGAGGCCGGTCTCAACGATTTCGGCGGAGCGATCGATCCCGGTCAGATGCGGTGGCTTGAGGCGACCCTGAAAAAGAACCAGAAGAAGACGGTGGTTGTCCTGACCCATCACAACCTCGTACCATGGAGCGAGGGGGACAAGACGAACCACAATTCCTGGGGGTGGTTCTTGATGGACAATGCCGATGAAGTCAAGGCGCTTCTGAAAAAATACGGGGTTAAGGCCGTCTTCTCCGGTCATCACCACATCTCCACCCGGTACCAGGAAGTGGACGGGACCTTCAACTTCGTCCATCCCTCCCTTTCCACCTATCCGATGCGTTACACCGTCTACGATATGACCCCGAAAGGATTGAAATGGGAAGTGAAGGACGTGCCTGCCGCTCCTGAGGTCTGGGAACTGGCAAAGAAGAACTTCCTCGCCGACAAGTGGTGGCGGGGACCAGATCATCCGGATACTCCGGATGGGAACCAGAAATACATAGAGTTCTATGAGAGCCCCTCGACCATGAAGGGAGAAGTGACGTTCAAGGCGGCAGCGAAATAAAAAGCCCCTTCACAATTCGTGCTGGGGCACATACACTTAATGACTGTCCTATGTTTCGGGCGGGTCGGAAGATCGACTTCGCAGATTTTCTGCCCCGCCCGTTTTCTCTTTATAGGTATTCCTGTTCATCTCATCCGGAACGATGACGGCGCCGGGTCAGGACGTCCATGTGACGGTGAGCATCGGTCTTGGGCAATATAAGCCGCAGGAAGAGATGAAGGCCTTCGTCCACCGGGTTGACCAGCTTATGTACCAGGGAAAAAAGAACGGGAAGGACAGGGTTTGTTGCGAGTCGTAACCAAAGCAACAGTTCAAAGGGCAATCATCACTTCAATTCGACATCGAGTGCCATGGACTTGTAACTCAGATAAGGCCCATTTCGACCAGATTATCAAATCAGAAGTACGCATGAACCGGATGAAGAGAAAAGGTTGCCCCCTATAAAAAAGGGACAGAGTATGGATTCAGAGATGCGGCAGTATCTTCAAACTTCAGCGACCGTCGACTGCGATGACAAAGCGGTCGCCGCATTTGCAGAAGGGCACACCGGCAATTCCACCGATCCGAGGGAGCGGGCGGTCAGCCTATATTATGCTGTTCGGGACGGCATCCGATACGATCCGTACACCATCGATCTGTCGATCGAAGGGCTCCGGGCAAGCACCACGCTGAAAAGCGGCCGCGGCTGGTGCGTGGCCAAGGCGATCCTGCTGGCGGCCTGCTGCCGGGCCACGGGAATTCCGGCCAGACTCGGATTTGCCGACGTGCGGAACCACCTGACCACTCAACGGATGCGCGACCAGATGAAGACCGACCTCTTCTTCTGGCATGGGTACACCTCCATTTACCTGGAAGGGGTCTGGGTCAAGGCGACGCCTGCATTCAATATCGAACTTTGCGAGAGGTTTCGGTTGAAGCCTCTTGATTTCGACGGGCGCAGTGACTCGATCTATCACCCGTTCGATATCGAGGGGAAAAGGCACATGGAGTACCTGGCCTATCGCGGGGAATTTGCCGATGTTCCTCTCGATCAGATTGCGGAGACGTTCCGCCGGGAATATCTGAAGGCTTCCTCCCGGAATCAAGCCGACTTCGACCGCGAAGTGGAGCAGGAGACCGGAGGCATCTGAAGCCGGAGTACAGAAAACCCGGCGCGGATGCATCTCCCGTAACGCGGTTTCGGAAGAAGCCCATCTTATAAGGTTTCCATGCTCCGGGCTCTCGGGATGTCGGCCTTGAACGTCCCCTCTATTTCGCCGACTCCGGCGCCTTGTCCAGCGCGATCCGGAGGACCTCCATCATTTCGTCCACGAAGTGGAAGGCGATCTCCCTTTTTACTTTCGCCGGGATCTCCTCCAGGTCCTTTTTGTTCCACTTCGGCAGAATGATCGTCTTCACCCCGGCCCGGTGGGCGGCAAGGACCTTCTCCTTGACCCCGCCGATCGGCAGGACCAGCCCCCGGAGCGTAATCTCGCCCGTCATGGCGAGGTCCCTCTTCACCGTCCGGTTCGTCAGGAGCGACGCCAGAGCGGTCAGCATCGTGACCCCCGCCGACGGCCCGTCCTTCGGGATGGCACCGGAGGGGACGTGGATGTGGATGTCCGTCCCCTCGAAGAAATCCTTCGCAATCCCCAATTCTTCCGCGTTCGCGCGGATGAAGCTGAGCGCCGCCGTGGCCGATTCCTTCATTATGTCGCCCAGTTGCCCGGTCAGGGTGAGGCCACCCTTGCCTTTCATGGCCGTCGCCTCGATGAAGAGGATATCCCCGCCGGCCGGCGTCCAGGCGAGCCCCATGACGACCCCCGGCTTTAAGGTCCGGGCGGCCGCCTCCTCTGTGTTCCGGACGGGGCCGAGGAACCGGTGGAGATCCCGCGCCGTGATCTTTGCCTTTTCGATCACACCTTCAGCGATCTGGCTCGCTACGCCCCGGCAGACAGCGGCGAGCTCCCGCTCGATATTCCGCACCCCCGCCTCCCGCGTATAGCCGGTGATGATTTTGCTGATTGCGCTCTTCGTGATCCGGATCTGTTCCGGTTTCAGGCCGTTTGCCTCCGTCTGCCGCGGGATCAGGTAGCGCTGTGCGATCCGGATCTTCTCGTCGATCGTGTAGCCGGACAGTTCGATCACCTCCAGGCGGTCGCGGAGCGCCGGCGGGATCGTCTCTAAGATGTTCGCCGTCGTGATGAACATCACGTGCGACAGATCGAACGGGACGTCCAGGTAGTGGTCCGAGAAGGAGAAGTTCTGCTCCGGGTCGAGGACCTCGAGGAGCGCCGACGAGGGATCGCCGCGGAAATCGCTTCCGACCTTGTCGATCTCGTCCAGCATGAAGACAGGATTGTTCGACTCCGCCCGCCTGATCCCCTGGATGATCCTGCCGGGGAGCGCCCCGACGTAGGTCCGACGGTGGCCGCGGATCTCCGCCTCGTCGTGAATGCCGCCGAGCGAAATGCGGATGAACTTCCTTCCCAAAGCGCGGCCGATGGAGTGGCCGAGAGAGGTCTTGCCGGTCCCCGGCGGGCCGGCAAAACAGAGGATCGGCCCCTTCGAGTCCGGCTTCAGCTTGCGGACGGCGAGGTATTCGATGATCCGCTTCTTCGCCTTTTCCAGGCCGTAGTGGTCCTCGTCCAGGACGCGCCGCGCCTTTTTGATATCGAGATTGTCCTCGGTGCGCTCGTTCCAGGGGAGCGCCGTCATCCAGTCGAGGTAGGTCGACGCGACGGTGTATTCCGCCGAGGAAGGGTGCATTTTGGAGAGCCGGGCGAGTTCGCGTTCCGCCTCCTTTTTCGCCTCCTCCGGGAGGTTCTTCTTTTCGATCTTTGCGCGGTACTCCTCGATTTCAACCTTCTCATCGTCCGTCTCTCCAAGCTTTTTGCGGATCGCGCTGAGCTGCTGGCGGAGGTAGTACTCCCGCTGGCTCTTGTCCATGTCGTCCTTCACCTGGGACTGGATCTTGCTGCCCAGTTCAAGGATCTCCACCTGGTGGTTGACAAGGCGCGTCACCTCGCGGAGGCGCTCCTTCACGTCGAGGATCTCGAGGAGCTTCTGTTTCTCCTCGATCGGCGAGTTGATCACGGAGGCGACGATGTCGGACAGTACGCCGGGTTCGGAGACCGTCTTGGCCATCGCCCCGAACTCCTGGGGGAGGAACGGCGAGAGCTTCACGATCCGCTCGAAGAGGCCGACAAGGTTCGCCATCAGCGCCTCGACCTCGATGTCTTTGGTCTCCCGGTCCTCCAGATTCTCCACGCGGACGCGGAGGTAGGGCTTTCCTTCCAACAGTTCGACGATGCGGAACCGGCCGATCCCCTGTAGGAGGAGCTGGGTCTTGTTGTCGGCGGTCTTGGCCATCCGGAGGATGACGACGCTCGTGCCGACGCCGTAAAAATCCTCCTTTTTGTGCGGGACTTCCGTCGGTTCGCCGGCCTGCTTGAGCATGGCCAGGCCGATCAAGCGGTCGCCCGCCATCGCCTCGTCGATCAGGCTGATTGCCGAGGCGCCGGAAACCTCCAGCGGGAAGAGCATCTTCGGAAAGACAAAGGCGCCAGCGAGCGGCAGCACCGGAAGGATCTCCGGAATGCTTGCAATTTTCATTTCTTCAGACGCTTTCTGTTCGGACATGGGAACCTCCAATATATATCAAGCAGAATCAACTGCCTTGAATGCTGATCTTGTTGACGCGGTCCAAGGGGCGCTTGGCGAGCCGGATTTCCAGGATGCCGTCCCGGCAGAAGGCCCGGACCGTTTCCATATCGATCGGAACGGGGAGTGTGAGATTCCGCTCGAAATGGCCGCAGGGAATCTCGGCGAGACGGTAGCGGGCATCCTCCTCCCGTGGTCCGCCTTCACGCGTGCCGGAGATCTTCACCGTGCGGGGACCGATCTCCAGGTTGATCTCCTCCCTCGGGACGCCGGCGATCTCGGCCAGGATGACGATCTCCTCGCGGGTTTCATAGATGTCGATCTGGGGCCGCCACCGCTGCCGGGAGAGCGTGAACCGCGGCTGGGCAGCGCGCAGCATCTCTTCCACCGTCCGGCGGAATTCGGACTCGACGCCTTCCGGATTGTCCACGAATCTGATCTTGATGTAATCCATACCTGACTCCTGTTCGCCATAAACTACCGACTTTGCCTTCCGGCCCCTTCACCCGGTTGAAAATCTTTCTCGGAAGATATGCACTCTATTCTCAAGCGTCAAGGGGGAGGATGATTCCCGGGTTATGTATCCTGCGAGACTTGATCATTCCTGCCTCCGGATAAGGGTAGTTACATTATCCCGGCACCGTCACTCCTTTACGAAAGATGATACACCGAACCGGCGATAATGAGAATTCTCTCCTTGCAGAAAAATTGAGAGGTTTGCATAAACCGCTTTCCCTCCGGCCTGCAAATCTGGTAGATGAAAAACGTCGGGATTGCGCAGGGGCGCATTGAAGAGAAGGGGTGTGAAATGGAGGGGTATTCTCCCAAAGCGACGAAAAAATCCGGGATTTGGCGGCCGGTTCTCCGGCAATGAAACCTTCCGGAAACTGGACGGCATGACGAAAGAGCATGGGGCGGTCGTGGTGGCCATCACCCGCCTCGTCCCAATCTTCCCCTTCAATCTGCTCAATTACGGCTTCGGCCTGACCGGCGTTTCCGGACCTATCTCTTCTGGTCCTGGCTCTGCATGCTTCCCGCAACGATCCTCTACGTGGTCGGCGTCGATGCCGTTCTCAGCGGTCTTTCCCAGGGACAGATTCCCTGGCCTCTCGTTGGTGTGGCCGCCGCAGCGGCCAGACCCCTCTCCCATCGGCAGCAGATTACTTTTCATAATGTTTTGAATTGATGAATGAAATAATGAAATGCGCCGGTTATTGGTGCCACCTACAACTCAACAACTTCGGATTCATCACTGCAGTGAGGACTCCCGTTTGAAATCATGCCCCTTCAAGTTGAAAACCTTTCTCCCGAAATAATTTCAAACAGGCATCTACGACAGTAGTGTCGTAATGGGTCCCTCTATTCTTCTCGATTTCTTCGAGAGCCGCATCAATACCCAAAGCAGGACGATAAGGCCGATGGGAGGCCATGGATTCAACCACGTCTGCAACAGCCATGATGCGGGCCTCCAGGAGAATATCTTCCCCTTTCAGATTTCGTGGATAGCCTGAACCATCCATCCGCTCATGATGCTGATAGACAATCTCCGCCAGTGGCCAGGGAGATTCCACGTCCTTCAGAATCTCGTAACCACTCCGGGAATGTTCTTTAATCAGGGCAAACTCAATGTTTGTCAGCTTGGTTGGTTTTGACAATATTTCCGCCGGAACAGACAGTTTCCCGATGTCATGGATGGAACCTGCCATCCGGATTCCATCGATTTTCTCCTGGGGTAATCCTATCTCCATGGCAATGTTGCAGGCAAGGTCCGCAGACCGGAGCTGGTGACCGGCCGTATAGGGATCTCTTATCTCCACAGCGGACACCATGACCTGAATGGTCGTGTTCAACGCCTTCCTGAGATTTTCAAGAGTTTGCTTCAGGAGTTCTTCATTCTGCTTGCGCTCGGTGAGCTCTCGCCACATACAATGAATCACATTTTTTCCATGATGCACGATGGATGTGAGGGACACTTCGACCGGGAAGTCTTCTCCATTGGCTCTGCGGTGCTCCCATTCGAACTGATGGAACCCCCTCTCGGAGGCTATCCTCATCATCTCATTGGCCTTCTCAAAGGAGTTCCTCCCATCCGGTTGCGTGGGTGGAGACAATTCCGAGGGGTGAGGCTGCAGAAACTCATTCCGGCTGGCGTATCCGAGCATTCGCGCAGTGGCTTCGTTGCAGTCAACAAACTTCTCCCCGTCGATCAGAAGAACGGCATCGGGGGATGAGTAAAGGACGTCCATGAATCGCTGCTCGCTTTCCCGCAGCGCCTCCTCCGCCTGCTTGCGCTCGGTTATGTCGCGGGCAAAAGAGAGGACGATGCGCTGACCCATACGTTGAAACACGCTGGTGTTGATTTCAACGGGTACAAGGCGTCCCTCTTTGCTGATCAGCTCAATCTCATCCGGACCGGTGGACCTGCCCTCCATATTGGCCTGGAGCAGTTTGGCTGCTAAATTCAGGTTTTTTTCCGGCAGGATGTTCAACTCCAGAAAGTTTTTTCCAATCAGCTCTTCACGCCGGTAACCGATGATCTCCTCGCACTTGCGGTTGCCGTAAAGGAAGGTGCCTTCCAGATCGTTCATGTAGACGCCATCCGGGGCATTTTCCAGGTAGCCCCGGAACCGTTCCTCGCTTTCCCGAAGCGCTTCTTCCGACTGCTTGCGCTCGGTGACATCCTCGGAGATGCCCAACAGGTATTTCGTTGCCCCATCAGCGCTTCTGATGCAGATCTTCTTGGTGTGCAACAGCCGCTGGCCTTTCTTGGCCGTCTGGATGAGTTCTTCCGGGATGTCCATCACGACGGCTTCCCCATTGAGAACTTCCCGGTCTTTGGCCATGAAGTGGGCCGCCTGCTCGGATGGGAAAAAATCCAGGTCGTTCTTGCCGAGCAAATCCTTGCGTTCATAGCCCAGGAGTTCCTCGCCTGCGCGATTGAATAGGACGAACCGTAGGTCTGTCGCCTCTTTGAGGAAAATCATGAGAGGGATGTTTTCCACGACCGCCTCGATGAGGGTTTTCGATTCCTTCAGCTCCTCCTCCGCCCATCTGCGCTCTCTTCTTGATTCTGCCTCCTTGAGTTCCCTCTGAATGGCAGGGACAAGACGGGCGAGCTTGTCCTTCATTACGTAGTCATGCGCACCGGCCTTCATTAATGCCACTGCGTTCTCTTCGCCGATGGCGCCTGAGACAATGATAAACGGGATATCCGGGCCGCTCTGCTTCAGCACGGCCAGGGCTCCGGGCGCATCAAATTGCGGCATGTCATTATCCGATATGACGATATCAAAAGCCTGCTCGGCCAAGGCTGTTTTCATCGCAGCGGCGGTCTCCGCCACCGCATAGGTGACCTCGTAGCCCGCCGCTTTCAGCGCCCGCACCTCCAGTGCTACGTCCCTATCCGAATCCTCTATGATCAGTACCCTGAGCGGTGTGTCCATTTCGACCTCACTTCACTTGTGGTGGTGGCTCATTCAGCAATAGCCAGTACATGCCCAACGTGCGCACGGCATCGGTAAACTGTTTGAAATCAACCGGTTTACGTATGTAGCTGTTCGCTCCAAGCTTGTAGCTGGCGATCATATCCTGTTCCTGGCTGGAGGAAGTGAGGATCACCACCGGCATGAGCCTGGTGAGCTCATTGGCGCGTAGCCTCTGCAAGACCTCCAGCCCTTCTATTTTCGGAAGTTTCAGGTCCAGCAGCACCACGGCAGGGAGATCCTGGACGTCCCTGCCTGCATACTGGCCGGTGGCGAAAAGGTAGTCCAGCGCCTCCTGGCCATCCTCGGCGACAATCAGTTTATTGGTAATTTGATTCTGCTCCAGTGCCCGTTTGGTCAGCTTGACATCGCTGGGATTGTCTTCGACCAGAAGAATATCTTTGCTGTTCATGTTGCCTCCTTCAATGTGAAGTAAAAGGTTGCCCCCTCGTTTACCTTTGCCTCGGCCCAGATGCGGCCGCCGTGCCGGTTGATGATTCGCTGCACGCTCGCCAGGCCGATGCCCGTGCCGGGGAACTCCGATGCCTTGTGCAGGCGCCGGAACACCCCAAACAATTTGTTTGCATAGGCCATGTCAAAACCCACTCCGTTGTCATGCACGAAAAAGGTTTTTCCGCCATCCTTGTCAACCTGGCCGAACTCGATCACCGCCCGTGAAGTTTTGCTGCTGAACTTTGCGGCATTATCGAGCAGGTTTTTCAGAGCGATTTCTATCAGATTGTTATCCCCCAGTGCCGTCAATCCCGGCTGAACAATAAAGTCGGCCTGGAGGGTGGGGTTTTGTTGTTGAAGGCGGGAAATGATGGCTTTCGCCAAGGCCGTCATATCCAAGGGCCGCTGGTTCATCTCGGCGCGGTTTTGCCGTGAAAACATCAGCAGGTCATCAATCAACCGGCCCATGATCTGCGTTTCGGAACGCACCAGGTCGATGTACTCGCGACCCTGTTCATCGAGTTTATCCCGGTAGTCTTCCTGCAGCGCCAAGCTCCACCCGTCAATGCCGCGCAGTGGCGCCCGCAGATCGTGAGAGACGGAGTAGGAAAAGGCTTCCATTTCTTCCCGGGCTTTTTTCAGACCATTTTCTATCTCCTTGCGCTCGGTGATATCCTCGATGGCCAGCAGGATGATCCGTTCCTTGCCCAACACCCGTTGAATCTGCCGGGCGTTCAAAAGCATGGTGCGCCTGCCGATAGTGGCGAAATCGTGTTCAACCTCATAGTTGTCAAAGGTTGCTTTGCGGGGCAGGATGGTTTCAAGCAGTTCCCGCAGCCGGGGGATATCCCACTGTTTATTGCCCAGGTCATAAATTAGCTGGCCCATGGTCTCTTCAGGCTTTACCTTGAAGAAGTCATAGAAGGAACTGCTGACTTTGACTACCCGTAAATCCTGATCCAGGGCGATCAAGGGTTCCCGCACCGTGTTGATGACGTTCTCGGCAAATTCGCTGACTTCATCGGCAGTTTTCTTAATAACCGCCAGTTCTTTTCGCGTTGTTTCCAGGCCGACTTCTATCTTTTTGCGCTTCGTGATGTCCTCGATGGCCAGCAGGATGATCCGCTCCTTGCCCAACACCCGCTGAATCTGCCGGGCGTTCAAAAGCATGGTGCGCCTGCCGATGGTAGAAAATTCATGTTCAACCTCATAGTTGTCAAAAGTTGCCTTTTCGGGCAGGATGGTTTCAAGCAGTTCCCGCAGCTTAGGGATATCCCATTGTTTATTGCCCAGGTCATAGATCAGCTGGCCCATGGTCTCTTCCGGTTCTACCTTGAAGAATTCGTAGAAAGAACGGCTGACTTTGACGACCCGTAAATCCTGGTCCAGAGCGATCAGGGGCTCACGCACGGTGTTGATGATGCTCTCTGAGTATTCCTGGGATGCCTTCTGGTTTGCAACCATTTCAT
>Ga0247842_10003271_pt1 | contig 22212 bp, 18 predicted proteins | sample LaCruzMarch2015__3_FD_192411 | JGI IMG/M metagenome (GOLD analysis project Ga0247842, IMG submission 192411) | Freshwater microbial communities from meromictic Lake La Cruz, Castile-La Mancha, Spain - LaCruzMarch2015_19m | ecosystem: Environmental > Aquatic > Freshwater > Lake | place: Spain...
GAAAACGTGGCTGATAAAATATACCGCACTGCGCTGAAGGAATTGTTTGAGGATTCAACCGACATCGCGGATATAATCAAATGGCGGGAAATATACGAACACATGGAAAGTGCCACCGATATGTGCGAGGACGTCGCCAATGTCCTCGAAAGCGTTGCTTTAAAGCACGCCTGAACGCTTGGCAAGGATCCGGGCAAAGCCGGGGCCATCGACTGCTAAAAGAGAGGATGCGGGAGAGATGACAATTAAAGACATTGTTCTGAAAAACCGGAGTTGCCGCCGCTATTACCAGGACGTGCCTGTTTCCCTGGACACACTGAAGGAACTGGTCGACCTGGGAAGGTTGTCCGCCTCCGCTTTGAACCTTCAACCGCTCAAATACGTTTTGTGCAATGAACCGGCCAGGAATGCGGCCATTTTCGCTCATATCGGGTGGGCCGGATACCTCAAGGACTGGCCCGGTCCCGTCGAAGGAGAGAGGCCCTCAGCTTACATCGTCATGCTGGGTGACACTGATATCAGCAGGAACGTGGATTGGGACCACGGTATCGCCGCCCAGAGCATTCTGCTGGGAGCCACGGAGAAAGGCCTGGGTGGGTGCATGATAGCCACGATACGCAAGCATGACCTGGCCCACCTGCTCAGCATTGGATCACGTTACGAGATACTGCTAGTTATCGCAATCGGCAAACCCAAAGAAATGGTGGTAATCGAACCGCTGGGGCAAGATGGCAGTGTAAAATACTGGCGTGACGGCCAGGGTGTACACCATGTCCCCAAACGCGCGCTGCAGGATATCATTATCGGTTAGTCCCACCTGGAGCCAGGCACATCAGGCGGCAGTTTTCTTCACCAGTTCCAACCTGTTGCCTTCCCCCTCGCTGTAGCTATAGTCGACCCGGTCCATCATCTTCTTCATCATGTATATCCCAAGTCCGCCCACTTTACGGTCCTCAAGCTGGCTGACCACTTCCGGCAGGGGAATAGAGTTGGGGTCAAACTTACTTCCACGGTCACTGATGGTAACAATGATATGGGCGTCGCGCAACACGCAGGAAATCCGGAAAAAGCCGCCCTTACCCCCGTAAGCGTACTTGACCACGTTGGTACTCGCTTCATCCACAGCTGTCTCGTAAGGAAAAACATACCTGTCCAGGCCGTTCCGCTGTAGCCACTCAACCACGAATTCGACAATCCGGGGTATGTCCGCCAGGAGTGCACTTTCTATCGTCAGCGTATTGTCATCCATCCACGCTACCTGCTGTCAGTTGATCATAATGCATATCTGTAAACCGGCCTGTATCATCATGCAACGGCTACCGTCGCAGGGGAAATAACTATCTCGCTGCTGGTGATCTTGCTTTCCAGGCCCGTCCTGATGGCATCTATTACCTTTTGCACATCGCCCATCTTCCTCTCCCCATCAAACTCAAGGAAAATTTCAACATAGACATTTGCTCCCGACCGCCTCGAACGTATGCCGTGGATGGCCTCATATTCGTCAAAATACTGCGCCAGTTCCCTGAGGATAACGATCTGGAGAGATTCTTCCAGGGCGCGGTCCAGCAGGTCATAGACGGACATGGTGCTGATGTTGTATATGGACTGTACGATGAAGAGCCCTATGATAATGGATCCCACGGGATCTATATAGCTCGCCCACGGCTGATCATTGAAAACGGCGCTCAGGGACAGTGAGATGATAACCAGCACCGATGCGATGGTCTTGAAGCGGTACATGCGCCAGAGCGATTCCAGGACAGGTGAATACTCCTCCTTGGACAGGTGGTAATCGTGCCACCACAGCCAGACGCTGCTTAATAGTGCTACAGCCGAGAACACGATGGCCAGGTCGAGTCCGCCTTCGTGCAGTTCAACGGGGTGCTGAAACCTCTCCACGGCATGCCCTATGATGATTATGAGAGAAATGACAAGTACAGCCGCCACGATAAGGCCCGAGACGCTTTCAAGCTTGCCGTACCCGTAGTTATACCCCTCTGTTTTGCCGCGGTTAACCTTCCTGATGCTTAGGTAGGACAAAAATACCGCGGTGACCAGCCCGATATTCTTAAGGATCTCAGATTCGAGGGTCAGCGAATTAGCTATGACGGCGGCAATAATGCCCGTGGCAAGGCCGAGTATTCCCAGTATCAGGCCAAGTAAGATTGACCTCTCTTTTGCCCGAGAGTGATTGACAGGCCTGGATTCGATATGGTCAGACATATAGATTTACCGGTTCTTAGATGGCATACGGAAAATAACTTTGCCTATTTTGTCATGATTCAGGTATTTAATCAATAGCAGCGCTGCGTGCCCATATATTCTCAAAACACTGACTTAGAGATATAATATACCCATCTGTTACCACAAGATGTTGTTGACAACATGAGGGACGGCTGTCTTTAGTATGATGACAAACCGGGCTAAGGCTTATTTGTTCCAGGTGCTCCTGGTCACTTTACCGGCCATGGTTGTGCTTTTGAGCTCATGCTCAGCGGGACCGCCACCTTCTTCATCAGATAACGGTTCGACCTCCGCTAAACCTTCTTCACAGGTCAGTCAGTTGCCCGCATCAACACTCGAAATAAAATCTTTCCAGGCGCAACCCAAGCGCATAAAACTGGGGGAAACCACCACCCTTTCCTGGGACATCGCGGGCGCCACCTCTTATACAATAGATCCTGCAATAGGAACTGTTTCAGGAAACACGGGCAGTGCAACTATAGTGCCCGACGGTACCACGCTTTACACTTTAAAGGCTACTGATGGAAATAACGAAGCCACAGCCAGGTTTCTGGTAATAACAGAGTCAGAAGACGGTTCGATACTGTGGCAGACGACAAAAACCGATAATTCCACCGAGCTTTTGCCTCCCGGAGGATGGGCCTTTTATCCAAATAAAAACGTGAACTGGGTGATACGTGATTCCTATAAATATCCGCACACTGAAGATTCAGAATTATGCGTACAAACCGGGACCGTCGTCAATAATAGTAACAATTGGACCATGACCGATGTAACGCTGGACAAGAATAAAATTTCTGATGCTATTTTGCCGGGCCAGACACATATGTATACAACGAGCGTAAATTGCCAGTTTTTCACGTTGAAATGGAAGTGGCAGGTGAGGAATTGACTTTGATACAGTGCATGCCACGTGTGAAGAGAGAATTGAATAAGCTCCCGGTACAAATTATAGTATTTCTAATTTTTATTACCGCTTTTTCTTCGTCATGTTTTATATTCGACCGTCCGATAGACCATTATAAAAAGGGCAACGAGTTCTATAGCCAGAAGCAATGGGATAATGCCGTTGAAGAGTACACGAAGGCCATCAGCATGGATTCTAACCAGCCCTTCTTCTATATTAACCGTGCCCTTTCTTACAACCAGATCGGTAAATATGACCAGGCAATCGCAGATTGCGGTAAAGCAATTGACAAGAAATCCAACATAGCCTTAGCCTATACAACCCGTACCTCAGCTTATAACGAAAAGGGGTTGTTTCAGCTTGCCCTGATAGATTCAAACAAGGCGATAGGGCTTGACCCCAAGTTAGCTCTTGGCTACATCAACCGTGCCTGGGCACTGTACGGCCTCGGCAGGTACAGGGATTCAATCATTGACTGTGATAAGGCAATACAAATTGAGCCCGGAAGGGCAATGGCTTACATATTCAGGGCCATGGATTATAACGAAATGGGCAAATATGATCTGGCCATGGCAGACTGCAATAAGGCTTTAGAACTGGACCCCACTATGCCTTTAGCCTACGTTAACCGTGCCTGGGTATACAACCAGACCGGTGGGTACGAAAAGGCGATTGAAGATTGCACCCGGGCTATTGAGCTGGACCCCAGGATTGCCACGGCTTACGTCAACCGGGCCTGGGCCCAGACTGCCAGGGGCAACTATGACCTGGCCATTGATGATTGTAATAAAGCATTAAAGTTAAACCCCAATCTGCCATTTGCTTATACGCAGCGTGCATGGCCCTATTTCGAAAAATATCCCTACGATCTCTCGAAAGATTGGTGGACGATGGGCATGGATGATTGTAATAAGGCAATCGAGCTGGACCCCAAGTCTTCTCTTGCCTACAATATGCGGGCGCGTGGCTATATACTGAAACAAGACTACAGGCTTGCCATAGCCGATGCTACAAAAGCCATTGATTTAAGTCCCGAGTTCGCTATACCGTATGTAACCCGCGCATGGGCATTCAATGACCTGAGGCAATTCGACCTGGCTATAGAGGATTGCGATACCGCTATCTCATTGAACCCCAATCTTTCCTCGGCATGGGCCAACCGTGCCTGGGCCTACAACGGAAAAGGAATGTACGAACAGGCACTATCCGATATTAACGAGTCTATACGCCTGCAGTATGATTCTGCCTGGAGCTATTTCACCCGTGCCATAATACATAAGAATATGGGTGATGCGGATGGGGAAAAATCGGATCTTGAATTGTGCCTTGAATATACAACGGACCCCAAACTCATTGAAGCGGTACGGGCCCTGATGTCGTTACCCTGATCGCTGCCCACGCCAAACTATTAACCCTGGTCCTGTTTTGCCTGCTTGATGCTCTACCTGATGCTCTGCCTGATAACCTGCCAGAGGTCGGCACCGGATTGCGGCAGGTACCAGTTAGATTTTGAATCCCACTGGTCCACAGGGCCCCAGCAGAAGAACGATATCCCATCTAGCCCGGAAATTTTCAAGGATCCTATAATATCTCGTTCCAGCTCAGCCGCTGTGGGGCGCTGGAAGATATTGGGATACTCGAACGCAGATAATGATATCCACACCTTTGTACCGGGCGCTTTCTGCTTAATAGACTCAACGAAATACTCTCCGGCATCAGCAATAACGGTGGGCCATTGAAGTTGTACCTTGTCGAGGTAGTTGGAATAGAGATTAAGCGAGATCAAGTCTGCTATCTTATTTTCAAGCATGGCCTGAACATGTGGAGGCATTTTATCAACGTCCCAACCGTACATACGGGCATGTATCGGCCTTGTATCATCAACTGCCAGAACATCTGCCCGTGCCTGCTTAAGCTGATCGGTAGTAATCATACTTTCCGGCCAGGATGAATTGACCGCTGCAACCCCGCTTGGCAGGTTTTCACCGAACTCGTTGGAGATATCCCAGGCGTAGATAGCCGGGTGATCTTTAAGAGCCCTTATCCAGGCCTGGATACGCTCCTTTTGCCAGACTGGCCTTTTGCCCTCCGGGAGTTGTTCCCAGTCATCATCGTTAAATCCCCAGGCAGTATAGCTGAATCCACCATCCATAACTACCTTCAGTCCTGCTTTGTGGGCCTTGTCAAGAAATTCCCTGGCCTTTTCTGTGCTCTGCTCCATCCCCCATTCAGTCGCAAGCACAGAGATCCCAGCATTTTTCATGTCCGTGAAATCTTGCTGCGGGATGTCGATACCCACTCCTTTCATCGAAAATACCCGGTCCGGAGGTTTTTCCACTGGTACCGGGGCCAAGCAACTGCCCAACATCAGGACGCCCACCATAGCAGCTATAACAAAAGTCGGCATACAATACCTAATTATGAAGCCCTGGATTAATTTTCATATACTGTTAAAAGGTAAAGCCTGTTTTCCTTTGACTATCCTATTAACGAGGCTTTATTATTGTTAGTATGAGCATCATGCGTTACCGAAAGCTTTTCTCATATTTCCTTTGCTTAATTGTACTATCATCCATATCGTGTGCTCAAATACCTCCACAACCGGAAATACCGGCTGCTATCCCACAGGTGGCACCTGCACCTCATGTGAGAAGAATGGAAACACCGCCATATGGGGGAGGAGAAGCGGTAATTTTCGTGCTTGACAGCGTGGCCGACGCCATCTTGATAGATACTGTCGATAAGGTTATCAGGCTGTTTGGCGAAAACAATGTTCCCCTGGATATAGGTTTGCCTCCTGCAGTATCAGCCATTAAGACTTATGATCCCACCCGGTTGATCGATTATTACGATGTGGGTATCATAGACATCAGCGTTGACGGGTACTCCCTGCCATGGCTCCCTCCGCAGGCATCAAGTTCATCCCCTGAATACATCGATCTTAAATCCGTCCTGGTCAAATCACGCGAGCAGTTTAAATTCATCTTTGGCCAGGCACCGGTATCCTGCGTATTCCCCACGGCAGCCTTCAACGAAACCAACTATAACCTGCTGGTTCAATCCGGCTTCAAGGTCATATGCGCTCCAAACTCCGCCAACTTCTTCCCTTCATCTCAGCCCACTAACTGGTCAGGCCAGGTAGACCCGGCCGGTCTTTACAGGCTGCCCATAGTCGGTTCAGTTGAATCCGGCTCTGACTTGCTCGTTTTGGCCGGGAAAAGCATAGACAGCATGGGAGTGGCCTGCATACAGATACAGCCGGCAGACTTGCAGGGCAAGGATGGCAAGGCGGACCCGGCAAAGCTGTCACAGCTATCAATGTTGATAAAATCATGCCAGAAACTCGGCCAGATAACCACGCTCGAAAGCTGGTATAAATACAAATCCCTTGCTTCAAATTCCCTCGGTAAGGAGCGCCAACTACCGCCTTATCCGGGGGGTCCGGTCATCATCTTCAGGTTGGACGATGTGTCCAAAGGATATCATGAGGACGTTGTACAGGAGATTATCAAAGTGTTCCAGTCAAATGGTATACCGGTTGACTGCGGCGTTGTTTCCAATGCCGGCGGTGTGGAAACATACAAAATCCCCTGGCTTAAGCAATACTTCGACCAGGACGCCGTGGGCATAAGCGTCCACGGCTACGACTGGACATACTACCAGTTTGATACAACGCAGGAACTTCAGTCTAAGCGAGCACAGAAAGATAACCCGTGTATAAATTGGGCAACACTCCAACGCGATGTTCCGGGCGAGAACGTTACTTATATGAGCATTAAAAACAAATTGTTATTAGCACGCGCGCAATATCTCGCGTATTATGGAGTCAACCCCATTGCTTTAACAGTTCCAACGGATTTCTTCGATGAGACCGGTTACAAAGCCATTGACGACGCGGGTTTCAAGGTTTTTTCTACACAAGTACTTGCCGAACCGCACCCGTCGGCCGAATATACCGTCAATTATTTCGGTAAAAGAGATCCTAGTGGAATGTACAGGATCCCGACCGCGATAGATGTATGCAGTTGGGGAGACAACTGCACGTGGGGTGACGTCATAGATTTGGGCAAGAAGGCCACAATAAAAGACTACTGCCAATATCATGAAGTATGGCAGGACGTATACGGGTATAATGACTATACTTGGAGTATCTGCACCACGCTTGAAAAACTGGGAGTGGAGGCAATCGGCATTCATCCAAGTTGTTTTATTGGTAAAGACGGCAAACCGGATATGGCCAAACTGGAAAAATTGGATTCCTTGATAAAATGGTTCAAATCGTTTTCCACAATTATGACTTTCGATCAATGGTACAGGTATAAGTTGTTGAATAAATTGTAACAGTCCTGCAATTAATCCAATATTGATAAAGTGGCAACAGCAAATGAATACGTTATGTCTAATTGGTTGAAAAATGCTGCAAGCATACACCCATAAACCTCTCCTATTGGTCCTCTGCACATTTATCCTGCTTTCCAGTGCATGCTCCGGCACAAATACCCAGACGGGTACCGGTGACCCCGACAACCTGCCTGCTGCAGAAGCTCATGTCAGGAAGCTTGATACACCTCCATATAACGGCGGAGAAGCTGTAATCTTCATCATGGAACAGCCTGATATAAAGAGCCGCTCATATACAGTGGGAATAGATATTATCAGGGTTTTCGGCAGCAGTAATGTGCCCCTTAGCTTAGCGCTGGAACCAGGGGTTTCTGATACAGGACCGACCCTGATCAGCGAATACATCAGTTACCTCGATGCAGGTATCATAGACATCAGTGTTGACGGGTACGCGCTGCCATGGCTTTCTCCGCAGGCATCAAGTTCATCCCCTGAATACATCGACCTTAAATCTGTCCTGGTCAAATCACGCGAGCAGTTTAAATTCATCTTTGGCCAGGCACCGGTGTCCTGCGTATTCCCCTCGGCAGCCTTCAACGAAACCAACTATAACCTGCTGATTCAATCCGGCTTCAAGGTCTTATGCGCTCCAAACTCCGCCAGCTTCTTCCCTTCTTCTCAGCCCACTAACTGGTCAGGCCAGGTAGACCCGGCCGGTCTTTACAGGCTGCCCATAGTCGGTTCAGTTGAATCCGGCTCTGACTTGCTCGTTTTGGCCGGGAAAAGCATAGACAGCATGGGAGTGGCCTGCATACAGATACAGCCGGCAGACTTGCAGGGCAGGGATGGCAAGGCGGACCCGGCAAAGCTGTCACAGCTATCAATGCTGATAAAATCCTGCCAGAAACTCGGCCAGATAACCACGCTCGAAAGCTGGTATAAATACAAATCCCTTGCTTCAGATTCCCTCGGTAAGGAGCGCCCTCTGCCGCCTTATCCGGGGGGTCCGGTCATCATCTTCAGGTTGGACGATGTGTCCAAAGGATATCATGAGGACGTTGTACAGGAGATAATCAAAGTGTTCCAGAAAAATGGTATACCGGTCGACTGCGGCGTTGTTTCCAATGCCGGCGGTGTTGATTCATACGACATCCCCTGGCTTAAGCAATATTTCGACCAGGACGCCGTTGGCATAAGCGTCCACGGCTACGACTGGACTTACTACCAGCTGGATACCATCAAATCAAAACTTTCTTACGATGATATTAAGTCAAAACTGATTGCGGCCCGTCATCGGTACCTGGAATACTTTGGAATCATTCCGGTTGCCCTTACTGTCCCAACCGATTATTATGACGAGACCGGGTATCGCGCCGTTGACGATGCCGGCTATAAGATTTTTGCGACCCAGATAAACGTTGAACCACACCCATCAACAACTCATACCGTCAATTATTCTGGAAAAGCAGATCCTGCCGGCATGTACAGGATTCCGACGGCAAGCGATGTGTGTGCCTGGGACAATATTACGGAAACCTGGCAAGATACTTACGATATCAATCAGCAGTCGAAGCTTCAGGACTATTGCGATGAGATGCGACCGGATAATGCACAGTATTACAACGATTTCACTACCATGCTTTGCTCCACGCTGAGTAAAACCGGGACAGCCGCAATCGGTATCCATCCATCCTGCTTTGTCGGTAAGGACGGCAAGCCGGACAGGGCCAAACTGGAAATGCTGGATAAAATAGTCAAATGGTGCAAGTCATTTGCAACCGTCATGACATTTGAACAGTGGTACCTGTACCAGACGTCTAAACAATAGCGGGCGCCGGGCGGGCCGGATGGTTATGCCCTGCCTTTGTACCAGGCAATATATTTATCAAGACCATCACTTAATGCGGTCAAAGGCCTGTACTTGAGGAGCTTCTCCGCCTTGTCCACGTTAGCCAGGCGGCTGAAAACCTCGATCTCCCGGGTCCTCCTGTGATCGTAGTCCACGTGCCTGATATTCACCCTGCCGGACAGGTTAAGCCGGGTAAGCACCAGGTCAGCAAGGTAATTGATTGACACTGCCTTGCCGGTACCGAAGTTAAGCACCTGGTTAACCCCCCCATCCGTCACCCCGGTAAGAAGTGACATGCTGGCGCTGTCGTCAACATATGTAAAATCGCGGGTTTGGTTCCCGTCTCCGTAAACGCGGATCTCCTCCCCATTCAAAGCCCTGATGACGAAACGGGACAATACGAAGCGATCGTCCTGGCGAGGGCCGTAAACATTGAAATAACGCAGGGCAGCATATTCAAGACCATACTTCTGGTAATAGGCCTGGCAGAAATGTTCACCCATAAGCTTGGTCAGGGCGTAAGTAGACTTGGGGTTGAAAGGACCCTCCTCAACCATGGGTGCGATTGAATCACCATATACTTCCGACGAGGATGCAAAGATGAAGCGCTTCACCTTGTTGCGGGCTGCAAGTGATATGACATTTGAAGTTCCCAATACTTCGACATTCAGCAGGTTGACCGGTTCATCCTGGGTTTCTTCCACTCCCACCACGGCTGCAAGATGAAAAACAATATCCTGGGCTTCAAACATTGGCTCAATGGCATGGATGTCTGTAACATCCAACCGGTGGATTGCCAGGTTCTTATGACCTTCAAGGTATTCTATCTTATTGCCGCACAGCATAGTGTCGATGACAGACACACGGGCGCCGAGGTCAAGCAGTTTTTCCACGAGGTGCGACCCTATAAATCCTGCACCTCCTGTGACCAGTACCCGTTGCCCGCAATATCTTTCTAAAATGTCGCTCATTACCGTTTTCCTGTAACCGCTAACTCTGTTTTAAAATGCTTGGGATGAACTCTCCCTGGAACGGCTTATAATCAGCTCTTAGCCCCCTTGGCAGGCCCCGCGGTTAATTCAATGATTGAAGTTGCTGCGGGTTGTTGATCCTGGGCAGTATCACCGATCCTTGTAACCCTCTCACGTTTGAGATAGGTGCCACCCGCCACGATTATATCTATCATAGCCTTGATCATAGTAAAATCAAGGAACTGCTTATACCCGATAATGAAAAGCGGTGAATATAGTGCCAGCTTGAGATCATCATCTGCCACCAGTATAGCAAGTATGGACAACAGTACTTGCAGCGTGGCAAAGAGTGCAAAGGCCATCACCAGCGTCATCCATTCGCCGTCAATGGCCATTAAGATTGAAGTAACGATAACAATCAGGCTGGCAAAAGGCACCAGCGTCATGGACAACAGCATGTATGGCAGGGTCAGCTTATTCATAATTCCAAACCTGGGGTTAAAAAAGGCGTCCCTGTGTTTCCAGAAGTTTTGAAAATCACCGCGGAACCAGCTCAGGCGCTGACGGTAGACGTCGCGCAAAGTGTCGGGGGCCTCGGTATAACATACCGCCTCGTTGCTGCCGTGCAGTATCTGGTGCGATTTAAGCAGCTTGATAGTTATGTCGAAATCCTCGAGCAGGTAATCAGGATCATAAAAACCGGCCTCCTCGAGCGCCGTCTTGCGAAAAGCACTGAAAGCACCTGATGCTACAGTCAGGGAACCGAAATTCTCGAAAGCCCTCCGCACGATCTGAATCTGGACGATGTATTCCAGTGCCTGCAGCTTGGTCAGCAATTTACTGCGGTTAAAAACCTTCAGGTTGCCTGCCACACCTGCCACCTTCGGATTTTCAAAGCCCCTGACCATCTCTGTTATAGCGGCACGCGCAATCATGCTGTCGGCATCCACAGTCATTATTATCTCACCCGAGGAAACCGCAATGCCCGTATTCAGCGCGGCGAATTTCCCGCCGTTGGGACGCCGCACCACCTTGACACCGCGCCGGTTGAATTCACTGGCCACCGTATATGTATTATCGCTGGACCCATCGTCGACCACTATGATTTCCTTGTTGGGATATTCAGCTTCGAGCAGGGTTTCAATCGTCCTTGCCACCACTTTCTCCTCGTTATATGCGGGGACGATAATACTGACACGTGGTTTATACGTGCTCGGCTGAAATACCTCTTTTGTCTGCCGCAACTTATGGAAAATGGCCAGTGGTACGGTCAGGAAATTGATCATCATGGTAAATATCAATGAAACCAGGAGCACGTGTATGAGGGCCGAGGGAACCACGTTCCAAAGAGTTACCACAAAAATTATGAAGATAACTACAAAGACCACAAGCAAAGATGTGAGGTTCTGCCACTGGCTCGGTTTTGACTCCCTTACCTGCTTGCCTTTCACCAGCCTGGACAGAAAATGGAATACTATGATGATGAGGAGTGCGCCGAGCGCAATCCAAACTGATTCAACGGGCATAAAATAGAATATGCCCATGAGCAGTATCAGGAAAAGGGCTGCAACAACAAAAATGGCAATATTCTTCATGGCGATTATGTGGCTATTATCCTGTGCACGCAGGGGGCTGGAATTAAACCGTAATCGGCAATCACGTCAATTTACGCAGGTCCTGCTGCTCTATTACGTCGATTCTTTGCTGCATGGCAAATTGCTTGGCCTGCGTGCTGATCTCCGTCAGACCCAGGAATACCTTATTGCGGATACCCGCATCGAAGGCCGCGGCATCGAATTTTGAAAGTTCATCCAGGCCCACCGGCTGGCCGGTTTCGCTGCCGATGCCGATGGCAACCGTAGGTACTACAATTTTATCATCACGCCTGGCAAAAATATCGAAGATGTGTTCGATACCTGATTTACCCAGAATCAGTGCCCTCTCGTACACTTCATAACCCCTGTTGCGGAGGAATCGCACAATAATGCCCCTCGCATTGGTCGCAACCGATCCGGTCCGGTTTTCTCCCGCTTCCACCCTGCTCTGCATACCTATATTGGAACGGTCCAGGTGGGTGATATCTGCGACCACGGTCGCAAGAGTTTTAGCTTCAAAAGCCCTGATCATCTGCCGGCCGGCGAAATTCAATGCCTCCTGCCCCAGCCTGGGGATGGCAATCACCACTTTATAGTTTATACCGATATCATAAGCGCGCGTGTCGAACTTGAACAGCGCCTCAAGCCCAACCTCTGGTTCCCCCGTGGGGGCGACCAGGATACCTATACCAAGATTGATCTTGGTAATGATATCGTCCCTAATAGCAAGCACGTCCACCGTATGCACTGCACCAGAACGTCCCGTCAACTGCGCCAGCTCGTGGACCTGGTAGCCCTGGTGCTTGAGGAAGTCCACAAGCTGAGTTTTTGGTTTAAGCTGAAATTCCAGCCAGCCCTTTTTATCGGGGCTGAACTGGTATGAATATGCCTCAACCTCCCTCAATTCATCGGCCGCCCAGATCTTACGTGTTTTCATATTGCGCCATTTCACAACCGGCACGGTGGAAACCTCGCTACAATCCTGGCACCTGTAATGAATGCCGACGTTGCGGTAATCTGTGCCGATCAATCTCAAATCCTTGCGGCACTTGGGACAGACGTACCTGCTTTCCTGCTTAAAATCCCTGTCGAGTCCCACGTATCCGCAGGAAAAATGTTCTACAAGTTGTCCTTTGACTATATTGGACGAGTCACAGCGTGGGCACCTTTCGATTGGAACAAGTTGAAATAACCCGTCAGGGTCGATGTAAAATTTTTCATACGTTTGCTTGATCAATATGCCACTGTTAGCGAGTGATTCGAGTATATTTATGGTGTCAACCTCAGAAGTGTCAAGCAGGCTGTTAACGGACGGGTAAGCGAACCCTTTCTTGTAGTTGAAATCGACAACTAGGTTGATATCGGGAAGTTTACCGCTAACCAGGGCATCCACGAGCTTAATAACCCTCGGGTCCTCGAGGGCGGCAGCCCCTGTCTCTTCAGGTGCAAGCTGCGCCGGTACCCTGGCCACGGAAGCAGGTTGCTGTGCCGGAGGGTTGACAACAAAGGGTGCCGGCTTTTTAACATCGCGTCCAAGCGGGGGCACTACCACGGGCGCCTGCTCCTGCCCCTGAGGGGCCCCCTGTTTGGGAACCAGTACTACCGTTTTTTCCGGCGACTCCTCAAGTGGCATTGCCGGGGTCGAAGGCGTAACCGGGGGTGGCGGCTGTACATATGACTGCTGGACCTGGGGTACCTGCTGTTGCACGTATGGTTTTTGTAACGGTGGCACCTGCGTCTGCTGGGGAGCTTCAAATTGCGGGGGCTCGGGCCGGGGCTTGACGATTATCCGTTCCGGAGCCGGTACTGCTTTTTGCAGCACATCTATTTCAGGCTCGACTGGTGCAGGCGGGCGCGGGCTGTAAACCGGGCCGCGGACATCGGGCTGCGCAGCAGCAGGAGGTTCGTAGGAGGGTTCCGGTGTAGTTACAGGTTGCCTGTCTGCCGCCGGGGCATTCGCTTCCTTTTCTTCGAACTTCGGCCTGGCAGAAACATCCTCAGTCTTTGCGGGGGCAATAGCATCTTTCGGTGGATACGCCGGCACCGGGTTAACGGACGCAGCTTCAACGACCTCCTTCTCAGAACCGGGCCGCCTCAAAAGAGCTTTAATACGCGCCAGAAGCTCCCTTGGGCTGACAGGTTTACGCAAATAAAGGTCAAAGCCCAGTTCCTCTACACGGGACCACGCATCTGCGTCCGGGATGGTGCCGAGAAGAACGATCAAGGCACCCTGTTGCTGCCTGACCTTGAGACACGCTTCAAAACCACTGATGTCCGACAGTTCATCGTCAATTACAATGACATCAAAGTTATTTTTATCCATCATCACCAGCCCATCAAGACAGCCCAGTGCGCCGTTCGCCTCGAGGCCGCTCTGCTGCAGGATCTCGAGGTTCTTCTCCTTTAACACGTTATCACTTGAAAGAAAGAGAACTTGACTCATATCCAGTCCCTCACGTTTATAAATCCCATATTTTTATTCTTCACTTTACAAATATTCAACCGCATTTTGAGCAATTTTGTAACCGTTCTCTGCCTGGACAATTATTTCCGGGCTGTCCGGGTTGTCCTCCAACTTTTCACGCAGATGGCGTACATACTGCTGCAGGTGTGACGTGGAATCTGCATACTCAATACCCCAGATCTTAGTGAGTATATCTTCCCCGGACATAGCCCTGCCCTCATGCGCAATGAGATACTTCAACAGGTTTAACTCTGTTGCCGTAAGCTTGACCTGTTCACCGTCCTTCTGAACTGATCCCTTTAATACGTCCACTTTGACCCTCTTTTCCACAGGCACAGTTTTAACCACGACTGCCGTCTTGTCGGCCACAGGTGCCTTCTTTTTATCGCCCTCCCATTTATGGTGGTGCCGCAGCACGGCCCTGACGCGTGAAAGCAGCTCATTATGATTAAAAGGCTTGACTATATAGTCATCAGCACCCATCTCCAGCCCCCTCACCTTGTCAGTCTCATCACCTCTTACAGTCAGAATTATGACCGGCATGTCACTTTGACTGCGTATCTCCTTCAGAACCTTCATCCCGTCCATATCAGGCAGTCCAAGGTCAAGTATGACCATATCAGGCTTCTCAGGCTTAATTAAAGACAGTCCCTCAGCGCCCCTGACTGCCTGAATTATCGAAGCTTCCTGCATATGCATCTCAAATATCAGGCAGATCACCTCCCTGATATCCGCATTATCCTCAATAAGCAGGATTTTCAACTGTCCCTGCACAATGTTGTAGCTCCACGTTATTTTTCATGTATCGGCAGCGAAAAAGAGAAAGTGCTGCCCTTACCGACCTCGCTCTGTACCCAAATTGCTCCCCCGTGTAATTCCACGATTTGCTTGCTTATCGCCAACCCCAATCCCAACCCGGGTATCCCGGACCTGTCCGTAGACGGGTGGTAATAGGGAACAAATAACTTTCGTTTCTCCTCATTTGGAATGCCCGGTCCGGTATCCTGCACATTGATAACCAGCCTGTTTCCATCCTTATCAGCCCTGAGGAAGATCTGCCCGCCTTCCGGGGTAAATTTAATTGCGTTTGATAGAAGATTGAGCAGTACCTGCTCGATGCGCTGATCATCCGCATTTATTTTTATATGCGGCGCAATATCTAAATTGAGCGTCTGCTTCTTCTGCTTTGCCAGCGACAATACCTGGTCAGCGACTTCGGCTGCCAGCATTGAAAAGTCGAAGTCCTTTTTTGCGATCCCGTATGACTCATCCTTATTCTTGGACAGGCTTATCAACTCGTTAAGGCGGTTCTGCAGGCTGACAGAGCTGCGGGATATATTTTGCGCTAACTTCAACAACACTGTCTCGTGCTTTTTATCCAATTCCTCAATTAGAAGGCCGGTAGAGGCAATTATGGCGGTAAGCGGTGTTTTTAATTCATGGCTCAGGGCACTCAAGAAGAGATGCGTGTGTGTGATCTCATCCTGCTGCCTGGCAGCCTCGCTATCTTCATGACCGCATTTAACCCTGCTGCAAACTTCCGAAATGCTTGAGCTGACGGCTGATATCAGTTTGAGCTCGTTAACTGTAAAAATTCCGGTCTTGGTAGAAAACCCTCCAACCAGGCCCAGCAGCTGTCCTCCAGAGATTACGGGGGACGCGATAAATGACAGGTATCCATCGTTTACGGCTGATTCCCAGCGGTAATTAGCGTCGTTTGCCATATCGTTACAGAAAAGCGGTTTGCGCGTTTGCGCGACTACTCCTATCACATCGGTACCCACAGTCACCGCTTCCAATTCCTTGAGGATCACGTCCGGTAAGCCATGTTGAACCACCAGCATCAATGTCTTATTGCCTGGACTGTACTTTTGCACCCAGCACACATCAAGGTCAATCACATTCCCGAGCTCCCATAGAACACCGTCCAGTATCTCCCGGTCCGATAAAGAACTTGATACAATATCGGAGATGTCCGAAAGCACGTAAAGGTACTTGTTTTTGTGTTGTCCCTGCTGTTGCATACTCATTTAGTCTCCATTATAGTAAATTGGCTGAATATGTCAATTATGTTCACCTAAATCCTTTACCTGGTTGCTTATCCATGCCTTCTTAATTGCAATCTCCCGAATCCCGTTTTGACATGGTTTCACCTCACGGTTAAACTATGCATAAATTTAATTAAATGGTAAATGAATTACCATGGGTGAGGGAAAATGGCGCGGCCAGAACTGACGGTAAACGACCTGAGAAACCTTGAGAGCAGGATCCGGGATAAGTCGGCCGACATAGGTGTCGTGGGACTGGGATACGTGGGGCTGCCGCTGGCACTGGCCTTTACAGAGGCCGGGTTCAATGTGACCGGTATTGACTCCGATAAAGGGCGTGTCAATAAGATCATGCGGGGCACATCTTACCTGCTGGATATAGAATCAGCGCGGCTGAAAAAAGCTGTCGCCAGCGGACGTCTAAAGGCGACCATCAGTCAATCGAGCCTGCGCAGGGTAGATACCATTATTATTTGCGTTCCAACCCCCCTGACCAAGACCAAGGAGCCTGATCTCACTTACATCGTAAGTGCTACCAATGATATCGCCCGTTTCCTGCGCCTGGGTCACCTGGTTATATTGGAGAGCACAACCTACCCGGGCACTACACGGGAGATAGTGCTGCCAATACTGGAATCCACCGGACTCAAGGTAGGTGTGGATTATTTCCTGACCTTTTCCCCCGAGCGCATAGACCCGGGCAGCCGTAAATTTACCATACGGAACACCCCCAAGGTTGTCGGTGGCATGGAACCCATGTCGACCAGGCTTGCTGCACTGCTGTACAAGCATGTATCTGACAGAGTCCTCGAGGTTTCCACACCAGAAGTGGCCGAGATGGACAAGGTTTTCGAGAACGTGTTCCGCAGTGTTAATATCGCCCTGGTAAACGAACTTGCCAAGCTCTGCGAAAAGATGAACATCAACGTCTGGGAAGTTATCAAGTCGGCCTCCACCAAACCTTTCGGTTACATGCCGTTCTACCCCGGACCCGGTGTAGGCGGGCACTGCATACCCCTTGACCCATACTACCTCTCAAGCAAGGCCAAGGAGTATTTTTTTCACACCAGGTTCATCGAGCTTGCTGCCGAAATAAATGAAACGATGCCTGAATACGTAGTCGAGCGGATCGTGGGAGCGCTCAATACACGCAGTAAAAGTGTCAAGGGGGCCAAACTGCTCATCCTGGGGGTGGCCTATAAAAAAGATATCGAGGACCTCAGGGAGTCACCCGCACTGAGGGTGATCGAACTCCTTCTTGAAAAGAAGGCCATGGTCCATTACCATGACCCTTACATCCCGGATGTCAAGGAGGGAAACCACAGGCTTAAATCAATCAAGCTCGAAAAGAAATCTCTGAATTATTATGACTGCGTGGTAATATTGACCGACCACAGCTGCTTTGATTTGAAATCCATCGTAAAGGACTCCAAGCTGGTATTCGATACGCGCGGATGCACTCTCGGCATCGACTCCGCCAACATCATCCGGCTCGGGGAGTAGTGGCTGTTTTCCTGGTAAAAGCACCCGTACATCTTGAATACTGGATGTTTGACCGATGAATGTACATGAAATGATCGAGCTTGCCGTGGCAAACAAGGCATCCGACCTGCACCTGAATGTCACATCCCCGCCGACACTACGCATCTACGGAAACCTTGTGCCTGTACAGGGGGTTCCACTCCTGACGGCTAAAGATATCCAGGAAGCCTTCGAGGAGGTTGCCACGGCTGAAAAACGAAGGGATTTCGCAGCCAACCATGATGTCGATTTTTACTACAGCATACCGGGGTTGGCGCGCTGCAGGATCAATGTCATGCAGCAGAGAAATACCCTCAGCATGTCGGTCAGGCTAATACCTTTCAAGATCCCCACCATTGAGGACTTGAACTTACCGAACGTAATACGCGATCTTATCCTCAAGCCGACAGGGTTAATACTGATCACCGGACCAACGGGCAGCGGGAAGTCCAGCACAATCGCAGCCATGATTAATTACCTCAATGAGAACCTGGAACGCAATATCATCACAATTGAGGACCCGGTCGAATACGTGCACACTAACAACAAGTGCCTCATATCTCAAAGAAACCTCGGCGAAGACACGGATTCATTTGATAACGCCCTGATACATGCACTGCGCCATGACCCTGATGTCATCGTGGTCGGCGAGATGAGGGAGATGAATACCATGATCACAGCCATTAGGGCGGCTGAAACAGGACACCTGGTACTGGGCACACTGCACACCTCTGATGCTTCTCAGACCATCAACCGAGTTATTGACATGTTCCCGGCCAGCCAGCATGACCAGGTACGCAGCGAACTGGCACAGATACTGGCGGCGGTTGTCTGCCAGACCCTCATACCCCGCGCGGACGGCCAGGGTCGGGTGCCTGCATGCGAGATTATGATCGCCAATAACGCCGTCAGGAACACTATCCGCGAGGGACGCATTCACCAGCTGTACAGTCTTATCCAGGTTTCAAGCAAAGAGGGGATGCAGACATTGAACCAGGCGCTGTCGGCGCTTATATCCTGCGGCACCATCAGTGAAGACCAGGCATTTGTCATTTCCAATATGCTGGAGGAATTGAAAACAATGCGCCATTCCTACCACTCCACGTAAACTATACCCACCGTAGGCCGGGAATACCTGATATGCGCCTTACTGCTGCGCGGCTTTTCTTACCTTTCCATCTATTATCGACTCCACCAGCCCGGGGAAGAGCCTTTTCATAAAATAAGTGTACTTTGTGCCGGCGCCCGGCAGGATAAGAAACTGTCCACTGCCCATGCCATTTATCACGGCCCCGGCGACATCCGGCGGTTTCATAACAGAGGCAGTTGAGGAAATAGCCCGGGTCTCCATGGGCTTTATTTTGCCCGCCCTCTCCAGCATGGGTGTATCGACATCCGGCGGGCAAAGCACAGAAACGTTGATATTGAACCGCTTGAGTTCGCTCCTCAAAGCCTCGGAGAAGCCTATCACGGCAAACTTTGACGCGCTGTAGGCGGTCATGCCGAAAACGCCGATATAGCCGGCCACGGATGACACGTTAATGATAGAGCCACCCCGTTCTTTCATATGGGGCAGCAGGATGGAAACAGTGTTCCAGGTCCCGTTCAGGTTTATGCGCATAATTTCATCGAACCTGGCATAAGGGATATCTTCGAATTTCCGGGGATGGGAAACCCCGGCGCTGTTTATGAGGATGTCCGGGCCGCCGAAATCCGCAACCGTCTTGCTCAGCAAATTTTCGGCCTGTTCACGCAGAGAGACATCAAGACTGACAGCCGTGAAACGCTGTTTTGGTGATACCCTGCTGAGTTCAATCTCCCGGAGCGCACTATCAAGTTGCTGCTGTCCGCGGGCGAAGATCACCACATCGGCACCCCTGGCGGCCAGCAGTTCTGCGCAGGCCAGGCCAATACCGCTGGACCCGCCGGTGATGTAAGCGATTTTTCCGCTGAATTCCTTAAACTTCATAGGATCCGGTTGATCAACCCAGGTCCACCAGGTTCTTCATGCCCGCGCGCAGGCGTGAAAGCTGAATAAAGTGCGTCGGGTTGATAAAGAGCTCTGTCAGGTTGGCTATCTCATCGATGGTCGCACCCTTCTTGAGCAGGTAGAGCAGGTACTGGAATGAGTCCTTGCCACCATAGCCCACATGCTGGGCACCCAGGAACTTGCGTGTCTTTGCATCATAGATAATCTTCTGGAACCCTGACAGGTCCGGCCACTGGTGGGCGTACTGCATGGCGCCCTCGCAAAGGGGCAGGGGCAGCCAGTTCTTGTATCCCTGTATGGGCATCCTGACTACGAATACCTGGCCTACCTTCTCCCTGGCTTCTTTCTCCGTCATGCCGACCCAGGTGGTCTCGTAGAATGTGTGCAATGTATCGGCGAACAGCTCTGTCTCAAATTCAGCGGGGGAGCCAAGTATATTTTTAGCCGCCATCATGCCGCCCTGCCTGGCCTTCCACATCTCCATGACCCCGCCCGTGATATCACCACTGGCATATACCCCGGGTATGTTGGTAGCCATGTGCCTGTCCACTATTATCTCTTTCTTGGGACCGGCCTTGACCCCGATGGAAGTGACGATCTCCGAGCGCGGTGTGCAACCTGTTCCCAGGTAGACCAGGTCAGCCTTGATTATTTTTTCCACGCCGTCCTTACCCTTGACCGTCACCGATTTGACCGAGCCGCTCCCGTTGATGGAAACCAGGGTAGTCTCGTCAAGCACCGGCAGGCCCCTCAGTTTCATCATGCGCAGCGTGTATTCACGCACATCATCGTCGATGGGGAACTGGCTGAGGGCCGGCAACATCTCCACCACGGTGGTGTTGCAGCCGACAGCGTTGAAAAAGCAGGCCCAGGGCAGTCCGCTCTTAGAAGCGCCCACCACCACCACGTCCTTGGGCTCGTAATCAAGCTCGAGAAAATCCGCATAGGTATACACGCCCTTGAGATTGGTCCCCGGCACCGGCGGCATTGATGGCCCGGCGCCCGCCGCCACGATGATGTTCTTGGTTTTAAACTCTCCCTTGCCCGGCACCGTTACCGTGTGCGGGTCAAGTACGGATGCCCGCTGGTTGAGCAAAAACTGGAGCTTGAGTTGCTCCTTGCTCTGGTGGAACATGAAATCGAATACATACTCGCGGCCGACGATGTAATCCCTCAGGACGGGCAATATCTCTACTTTGCCGTTTTTCCTGGGAAACTTGGGCCAGTATTCTTTCTTGTCCCAGATACGCGCCTTGTCCAGTTCAACAGCTATCTCGTAAAGGTAGTGGTGCAGCACGCAGGCGTTCTTGCAGCACTTGCCGCCAAGGTGGTTATCGGCTTCGATGGTAAGCTGGTTGCCGCCCATGGCGCGGAAGTAGGATGAACCGAACCTCCCCGAAGCCCCCCCTCCAATAAAGATGGCGTCCCATTCCTTTGTGGTTGAATCATAATTGTCGTACGGCCTTCTGTTATCGTAAAAAGTTGTCATGCTCTCACTCCTGTATCTTAATCAACCGGGATTCAGTCTTTCAATACGTGCGTTACCGTACGCACGCAGTCCAGCTTATTACAGGTCGTCTCCATCTTTTCGAAGTCCCTGAAAGCCAGCCCGAAATTGTCCGCTCCCAGCTTGACCTTGCAGACAAAGCATTTGAGCTTGCCCGCAACCAGGTTGTCCCAGATCCCCAGGTATTGCAGGTGGTCCTTGATTTCACCCTGATAAGACTGCAGACGCATCTTACGCCTCCTGATATATATTATTTGTAAGTAATTTTACTTGACGTAGAACCGGGGCCTGACCTTGGACCAGAAGGACGGGCAGGCCATCACCCGGGGATTTTTACCGACAACTTTCTCGGCAATTTTCATCGCTTCGGCGAAATTTTTAGCAGGCGTACAGCCGACGTCGCGCGCCGAGCCGGGCCCGCCCGTGCCGCTGACCTGTACCTGTGCCAGGGGGTTGTCCATGCCCGGCACACCCGCCATGATTATCTTATTGGCCTGGTTAAGGGCATACTCGCTCTCGTACATCAGCCAGAAACCGTGCACCGGCGCATAGGCATAGCCGTACCTGTATTTGAAGATGAGGTCCTCGCGGTGCATGAACTCCTCTTCGTAAATAGAGAGCTCCTGCATGGTAAAGCAATTGCGGTAAAGGTCGAGTATCTCTGCATACGAGGGGTGCGACCTGTCATCCATGGTCCCGTCGCAGTGCGCCAGCGCAATGACAACACCACCCTCCCTCAGCAGCGGCTTGTTGACCCACATGCGCACGGGGGCGC
>Ga0247842_10003277_pt1 | contig 22185 bp, 41 predicted proteins | sample LaCruzMarch2015__3_FD_192411 | JGI IMG/M metagenome (GOLD analysis project Ga0247842, IMG submission 192411) | Freshwater microbial communities from meromictic Lake La Cruz, Castile-La Mancha, Spain - LaCruzMarch2015_19m | ecosystem: Environmental > Aquatic > Freshwater > Lake | place: Spain...
CCTCAAATGGTTCAATGGTTTGAATAACTATACCCATAAGATTTTCATTGCTGGTAACCACGATTGGGGGTTTCAAGAAAATCCTGTAATGTGTAAAGAGCAGTTGGATTTTTACAACAAGGTAACGTATCTTCAGGACAACCTTGAGGTTATTGGTGAGGATTATGAAACTCCGGTAAAGGTTTATGGGTCTCCTTGGCAACCTGAGTTCTATAATTGGGCATTCAATCTCCCAAGAATGGGTAAGGAGTTAGAGGTTAAGTGGAACGACATCCCTATGAATACCGACATCTTGGTAACTCACGGACCGGCTTGGGGACACTTAGATACCGTTACCGGACAAGGGGTTCCGTTGGGTTGTGAACTTTTGGCGGAACGAATCAAAGTTGTAAAACCTAAGATTCACGTTTGTGGACACATTCACACCGGTTACGGTTACAAGTTTGTGGATGGAACTCATTATTTTAACGCAGCGGTTTTGAATGAAAAATACACCTTCACTCAAAAACCAATGACTGTGGAATGGAATCCTGAAACTAACGAATTAGAATTTGTTGATTAAAAGGTGGGGTAATACCCACCTTTTGAGTATTTATTGTTGATGAAAGAAGATTTATCAAACTATCCCGAAAAATTTGTTTATAGGATTGCAAAATCTCTCAAGGCAGATGGTTTTGATTTTAAACCATACTATGACCATCACTTTCAAGACAATCTTCCAATTGTAGAAGAGGCTTCATCACTTTACGGTATTGATATTCCTGAAGATTTTTTTGTTGAGTTGTATAAACTAAATGGGGAGGAAAGTATGTTTGAAAAAGGATACGACATTAATAATTTGAGATATCCCACATTAGAAAAATTCTATATCACAGTTGGTGTTTCTCATGATGTGGTTATCACCAGAGAATATAAAATACCTACCAAAAGTTTTTATAGTAAACAAAGACTTGAAAAGTATTGGCAGTTTTTGATTGATAATGAATTATATGGTGATTTAATCGTAAATGCTCAAGGTGAACCTAAGACTTATTATTCAGATGAAGATTTTAACGAAGTATATCTTAGTACAGTTAAAGAAGTTGGAATTGACGAATCTGTCCAAAAAAGAAAAACGAAGCTTGAATCCCTGAATAGAGACCAATTGCTTCGTTTAAGAGGGTTGATTGATGAACAACTTAAGAGATAATCTCTCTTACATTACTTCTTCTTCTTGTGCTGAGTTTTTGTTTTTGTTGTTAACCCATTTGTCAATCGATGCAATACCAAAAGAACCTAATGTGATTATCAAGAATCCGTCAAAGATGAATTCGTTAATTAATAGTTCTTTACCCATGTAACCTGTTACCAAGTCAACCAAAAGTGAAAGAACCATCATTGTAAATGATAAAAACCCAACGACAGATTTTTCATTAATTGTGTTGTTGTCGTCAAATAGTTGTTTAAAAAAATTTTTCATAATGATTAGTGTTTGATAATAAATATCCAACTAATCGGGTATGACCTTTAAAACCATATCAATATACTTTTTAATCGTACGCCTAAGGATTGAATTATCAATAGAGGGAAAATCTTCAGAAATTAAATAATAGATACGATTTACCAAGTTCTTTTTATTGTCTTCAACATGATATAATTTATCATCGATAAACATTTGTGTAAACGGTTTTTCCATCCAATCAAGTTTAATTGACCTTACAGGAAAACGTCTCTTCATATATTTTAATACCTCGTCTGAAGTATTTTCAAAATATTTTGATAAAATTTCTTCTCTTTCGCTTTCAGAAATAAACATACAGATAAATATAATGCAAACATAGTTCAATTATGACTGCAGTAAAATCAAAAACCAAATCATCAAACACCTCTTTGTTCAGGGAAAAATCAAAAATATCTAGACCTGGTGTTCACGCTAAAACTAAGACTTCAAAATCAAAAAATTCCAAGAACTATAAGAAACGTTATAGAGGTCAAGGTTAATTGATTTATTAAAGTTTTAACTTAATTTTTGGATATGAACTCCAAGGGAAAAAACTATGCCCATTTGTTAGAGAAAGTCCTAAATAAAGTTAGGAAAGAACATTTGGAGTCATTTTATGGTAAGGGTACAAAAATTAAGATACGAAGTATCAATTTTTCACACACAAAGAAAGAATGTATCGTAGATGCGGTTATCATACTTGGTCCAATCATCTGTGAGGACGTTTTAGAGGACGTTATTTTACATTATGAGATACTTGATGTAGCCGAACTATACTTAGACGGTTATAAGGTCGGAATTCAAGTAAAATTTGATGTTTAAGACTGTTTCATGAACCTTTGTAAAAGGTCATTGTTTTCTTTTTGTAAAAATTCAACACGAACCGACAGTGCGGACACTTTTTCTGTTAAAGCCAAGATAGTTTCTCTCATTTTGTCTTTTTCTTCAGAACTTTCTTTTAATAACACCTCCAACTTGGCAATTCTTTCTCTACAATCTTGTTTTACGAAATTATCATCGTCTCTTTTGACCTCAGCTCTCTTTTCGTAGTATTTCCAAGCACTAGTTGACCCCAAAATTGTGATTAGTGTAATTATAACTGTCCAAATTGAATCCGTACCCATGTAATTTGATTATGTTAATAAATATTCTGTTTTTAGAATGAAAACAATTTAGAATTATTTTTTCACAATTAACACTTTAGTCCAAGTTGAACTAAGTATTAATACTAGAATATAATATAATAATATATTATATTAATATAGTAATTTTAATTAATTCTAATACTAATTCTAGGGAATTTTTTTCCAAACGTTATCGGAGTTTAGTCTTACTGAGATGATGTGTTCCATGGACCATTCGTTTGGTTTAATCATGGATAAAAACTCTCGTCCATCCCTTCCCCTATAAATGTGATAGGTTTGTCCAATTTTTGGTTCAAAATTATACTTACAATTGTAAATCCTATCGTTAAGCTCAATCGTATCCTTCAGTATTTGAGCCTCCTCTAACAAGTCTTCCCATTTACCCCCAAAATAATCGTTCGCTTTTATGACACCGTACCGTTTAAAGGCGGTCAAGTCTACAGGTTCTATTTTAGGTGATGAAAGTGATGTGGGATACTCATAAAGAGATAACGGTTTTTCTGACATTCCCAAAATATAGAGCAAAAAAAGGGGGAGTAATTACTCCCCTCCTTTGATTATGGTTATACCATGTTTTAAAAACTCTTTAGCTCGTGGGTCCAAGTAAGAAAGTGCGTAAACTTTCTCAATATCTTTCACCAACTCTTCTCCGTGTTCGTTCTCTTTGTAAAGCTCGATGATTTTGTCCATCGCCTTGTTACATTGTTTGTTGTTTTCGTCAAAGTAGTTGTATGGTTTAAACTCTTGTAATGTTGTAGACACCTTATGTGCCAAATCAACTCCACCGTCGGTAATCTGTGGGAACAATCTCATGGTCTTTAATACCTCTAACATATCCACCAAACTTTGGACACCACCTTTTCTTAATTTAATACCCTCGATATACTCCTCAGGCTCATCCATACCCATAAGGTCATGAATTGACTTTGTATTTTGAGAATTACAAAACATTTTTTCACCCTGTTGTTCAGGTTGTTCTGATTCTTGCTCATTCAAACGATAAAGAGACATAATTTCTTTAATATCCTCTTCCGTTATTGTAAATCTTTTTCCCATGTCTATAAATACTCACATGTTATGAATAAAATCTACCTTTTCTTTCTCAGAAAGTTCTTTAGAAGTGAAACTAAAGGGGTCATATCCATAAAAATCAAAAATGTGTCGGTGTTTTCGGTAAATAATCCTGGCATTTTCATAACTCCACACGTCTTTGTATGAATCCGAAACATCGTATTGTTTGTATTCATCAAAATTAATGTTCATTTTATCTAAAAAATCAATTTTTGATAAATCTTCACGGTAGTTATCCAATCGTATACTCTCATCGGGAGTAAATTGGGTAAAATCATATGGGTACAGGTAGATGTAACTGTTTATAGTGGTTCTCCAATCCGTCTCTAACAAATGGAAATCATTTGCAATGAGTGGAGTTAACCAACTATTAAATTTTTCACTTAGGTAGTCTTTGGAATACTTCTTTAAAGCCCAATTAACGTGTGATATATCCTTGTATTTGGACAATATACGTCTATATGGGTTGTCTACTACACAAACCACTTTAAATCCCTCAGGAGGTCTAAAATAAGGTTTATAGTATAATACTTTATAACGACTAACATCCATCGAATCTTCAGAGTCAATTTCCATCCGTATTTTAAAACCTAAAATACCAAAATAATCGCCCAAAACACGTTCACCGGTATTGTGTTGAAATAAAACGACTGTATTAAAAAGATTTGATATGTTCATTTGGGATAAATGTAATGGATAATGATTGTCTTATAAACAAAAAACCCCCAAAAGTGGGGGTTTTAAGATAATTTTGTTTGTTTAATTTATTTCTTACATGAAATGTTAACTTCAGGTTCTGTGGGTAATTCATCACCTGAAACTATGGTTTCTTCTGTGGTTCCTGTAATTACAGGGTGAACCTCCCAAGAAACTGTTTTCATATCAACAACCATTTCAAAATCACCAGGTGTTGAACCCTTTGTTACGTAGATTCCGTCACTATCCCATCTTACTGTTGCATTAACAGATGGTGCAGTGTTACAATCTTCAGTTGAAAATAATTGAATTTGTTTAGAACCCGTTGAAGATGATTCAATCCATTGAATTGTTTTATCTTCAATTTCAGAGTTGGGTGTAATTACTTTGTCTTCAAAGACACCAGCAATCTTGGCATACAAGTCTGTGTTATTTCTAAAGTTAAATGTGTGAGTCATAATAGTATTATTTGATTATAAATATTACTGCAATCGTTTAATTTCACTCACAATACTTGACAACTGTCTTTTCAGTTCATTGAGTTTTTGTGGTGTGTCTTTCATTGAAATCACATTACCTGTCTCAATGTTTTTGATTTGTTCTTGCACACGCTGAAATCTAAACATTAATTGGTCGTAGATTTTGGCTTTTTGTTCGTTAGGTCGTACTATCATATTTTATTTTTATTTTATTTAATTTCTTCACAAGGAGTGAAACGACAACTCTTATAATGTGAAATGAAGAGTCTTTTGCCAATGTAACAACCTAAAATAGAACAGGCTGAAACACCGATGATAAAAAATACTATTTCCATGGGTTTTTTTATAAGATAAATATATCGTTTTTACAACTTATTTTGTTTATGTTCCTTCCAATCTAAATAAAAACCGAAAGCAACGACTATGTTCATACCAAAAGATGCAATAATCTCATAAATGTCATCATATACATTCATAGTCAAATGTACATGACCAACCATCCAAAAAGGGATTGAGAGATTATTTGCCACCCACCGAACAAAAAAGTTAAGAAACATCAACACTCTGATTTTCCCTAATTTTTTTATTTAAAAAGTGTAAAATATCCACAGAATCCCATCTGTTGAATGTTTCCCATAAGCTCTTAGAACGAAGAAAGGGATGAGGTAAGGACTTAGCCCATCTCATCCCTGTTCTAAAATCTTCAACATTCCAATTCAGTTCCTGAGTAGGAACTTTACAGGTTAATTTATAATAAAGTCTTTTAAAATTCATTATTGTTAGGTAATAATGAAAGTATAATCTAAAACTAAATTATTTCAAGTATCCGTAGTATTTGAATGTTTTTTCTTCTCTATCCGCCAAACCGTGAGTACCACCGTTAACTCTTTTTGTAAGAGCCAATATAGTGTCTTTACTCACACCTTTATCACAAATTGACCAAAGACCATTCTTTTCAAAGAAGAACATTGCAGATTCAAATGCAAATTCTGTTGCAACCAAGTCAGGTTGTTCCATAATCAAAGGGTTTTTCAAATAGTCAGAGAACGACTTATAGTTAGACTTACCTGTTAATTGAAGTGCACCTCTACCTCTAAATTTCCAACCATCACCTGAAGACTCAGAACCGTTACCCATTCTATCAGCATAAACACGGTTTGCAATTTTTTCAGGATTTCTCGCATAAGACTCTTCTAATGTACCAGGGAAATATTTTCCAAAAGTACCTTGGAGACCTTGTGCCGAGTAATTCAAGTTTTCAGAAAACGCTTTGAATCCTCCAGTTTCATGAGCTGTCTGAGCGAAGAAGTGTGCTGCTCTCTCGGGTGTCATTTTGTAATAAGCCATTGCAGCTTTAAGGGTACCAGGTCCGAACGCTCCGTCGGCACCAACCCCAATTTTTGTTTGAAGATTTTTTAAACTCATAATTAGTGTTTTTTTTTCTATAAATACTCTCAAATATACCTATATTTGTAACCCATATGGATTATAACAAATTAAAAGTAGACCAACTTAAGAAGGAGTGTGACAAACGAGAAATTGTTTGTAAAGAAACTCGTAAGGAGATGATTAAATCATTAAAACTTTATAATGAGGATAAATGGATTTTCCACACATTACAAAAAAAACTCAAACATGGTGGTTACCATGTTCAGATTGATATTAGAAATACTAAAGAATTAATTGAGATGGGTAAATTAGTTGAAAAGAAATTGGCAACTAATTTAAAAATCTACGCAACCAAAAGATTGTATTTTAGAACCGAGAACGAATTTATTGTTCCGAACTAACAATCTCAGTTTCTTGAGGTTTTGAATTTGGGTGATTAATCTTAAACATTAAATCATCGCGTTTTAATAGTTCAGGATATAATAAGGCTTTCATCTCTCTATCAATTGTCATCTCAGCTCCTTCAGAAAATAAACTTGGGTGAGCATAGGTTGTTGAAAGATATGCTAGTGTTGGTGTTGTAAATCCTCCGCGAAGAATATCAATGGTTAACTCAGGTTTACCATCAACTAAATTAACGTCTCTAACAATAAAATCTATTTTACCAGACCTTTCAGGCATATTTCTCATTTCAGGTCTATTCCACCCTAAAGAATAAAAATCTATACTTCTAGTAAATTTTCTTCCAATCAACTCATTTTTTAACTTTTGAACTAATTTTTCATATTTGTTTGAAAGTAATTTTTCAGGACTAACTCCCGCCCTCAACGCATTCATTTCAGACTTATTGAAGAGGGGTTTATTATAACCTATCTGAGTGTTTCTAACATGTCTTCCTGTTGATGAAGAATATGTGTCATTAATTCTATACCACTGACCTTTTTTAAAAATATAAATTGGATACCACCCATAAGATGTAATGATATATTGGTCAACACCATCCAAATCTTTTTCCCAAAACCCCTCTAAGTTACTACCTTTAAACGGAATTTTTGATTGTGCAAAAGGACCAACATTTGTGTTTGTTGTTTTTTGTGCTTTTAAATCTTGAGGTCTTTTTTTTTCTGATTCTTTTGTTAAATCGTACCTACCATCCTCTCTAAAATTTGAAGTGAATAAATAATAGTAATACATCGACTCTAATGGGTCAAAACCCATGTAATCAAGTATTTCTTTTATTCTACCAATAATTTTGTCTTTAGTTTTTAATTCTTTAAGTTGTTTTTGAATTGTTCTAAAGATATAAACTTCCTGAGGTAAAAAAGCCTTAGAATCCGATGATTCTGTTAATGTTTTTTTGAGTTTTGATAACTTTGTTCCCTCAGTGTAAACTGAACTAACATCAACATCAAAACTATCACTATCAAATATTTCTTTACTTAATTCCTCACCTGACCACCAATCAAAATTACCATCTTTTTCATCAGTAGCAAAAATTTGTGATGCCAGCTCTTCATTGGGTGAGTTAACAATAGTTTTATATTCGTAAATTCCAGTTTCAGAAAAACTTACAGAGTAAACAACAGTATATTGTGTTAAATTAACAGGAACAAAATTTTGAGAATTTAGATTACCATTTTTTAAACTTTCAATATTATTTTGAATTAATTGAAAATAATATGCAATGGTTTCGGTGTCCTCAATTATATCCACATCACCTAACAAATCAGAAACATCATCTTCCAAAAATGATTTGAACTGTTTCAAGTCTGTCAAAGAATTTGGCGTGTTCTTTGATAACTTATAAATAAATTTTATTAACTTTATCTCATTCATTTTTTCCCAATATAATCTTCGACTATTATGTTTCTATTGAATTGGTCTTCACTTCTAAAAACATCTAAGGATTTACCACTATTTAAAATAGTTTCAATATCTTCTTGAATATACTTTAACTCATCTCTATCACTTTCAACAAATGGCACCCACAATAATGACGAAGTGATAGAGTCATTATACTTAAACCAATCTTTCATATAAGGTTCTAACGTTAGATTTTGTGACTCTACTATTTTTGGGATAGAATATACAATGTTCATAAAAATTAATTGAGGGTATTCTGACAATTGTTCTTCATAATCATTCGGAAAATTATAACCGATAATAAACGGATATTTCTTTTTCAAATTAGATACACCCAACCTGAAAATAGGATTTGTTTTTAATCTTTGCTTATCCATTTTTAGTGACAAATATATTATTCGTTTTTCCCAAAGTAACTTCTACGTTGATTAATTTGTCTCATCAAATCTCTCATTTTCATCACGTGTTTTTCAAGGTCATCCTGCATTTTTTCATATTGTGACTCAAGTTTCTTTAAAGAATCTTCAGTTGGTTTTCTTCCTCTACGTTTTGGTTCATCAGATACTGACGGTTCCATAGTTGAAATAGGTGATGGTTCAATATCCATTGTTTGAGTCATAGACAAATCAGCAAAACCTGTTTTGGGTTTGTTTTTGGAACCTGGTTTTCTACCTCTTGTACCTCTAACCCAATCATCAGGTCTATTCCAAGTTTTAATTTTTTCGGCAATTATTGGGTATCTTTGACTGATTAAAGTTAAGAACTTTTGAGACAATCTACCATCAATTTCGTTTAACCAATCCTCTAAATAAGAAAATCCTAAAATAACATCTTCATTATCAATAATCTCTTCACCTCTATCAAGTAGGTATTTTCTAAAATCAGAATACATTGGCATTCTAACAACCATATTAGGGTCACCACCAAATTCATCTAATAACCAATTAGGCATTTTTTTAGTTATTGTCTCAAATTTTTCATCGGTATATCTTCTCTCGGTAATCAACTCCTCATAATAATGTGATAATTTCATAAGTATATTTTTTTTAATAAATATTAAATTATGTGAAAGTATTTATTATTATGGAGGTAAAAGTAAAATATAAGGACTGCAATAAGTTAGAAAGTAGTCATAATACAATAATTGATTTTATTAAACACCTCCAAAGTAAGTTCCCACTGAAAAATAATATCTCAATTATTTTTTTAGGTGAAAAGTTAGACGGGATGACAACAGGGTCAAGAACCGATAACAGTGAGTTAAGAATTTTAGTTCAAAACCGAATCATTAGAGACGTTTTAAGAACCTTGGCACACGAATGGGTACACGAGTATCAAATAGATGTTTTAAACAGAGACAAGGGTCCTGATATAGGTGGTAAGAATGAAGACGAGGCTAATGCCTACTCAGGAAGATTGGTAAAACAATTTGAAAAGAAAAACCCATATAAAAGAGAAGTTGTTTACAACTCTTTTGAGTAATTAATATCTTCCGGTAAGGAAGACAAATACCACTTCAGGAATTTTAGTACAAATAGCGTCGTTACCATTTTTATCAACACACGCATATTCAGGTAAATCTTTTGCCCATCTTCTCATTTGTCTTGGGCCAGTCATTAAACGATTTGCAACATAATCTCTATTCCAAAGTTTGTCTTTATCATAATATTCTTCGGTGATAACTTTTTTTACCAAATCAATTAATTCAGACTCTGTCAATTTAATAATTTTCTTTCCCATAACTATTTTTTTCTAAATTTAACCATTAACCCATCAAAATCACTGCCCATAATATCTCTATTAAATAAAAACGAACCTCCTTTTGGATGCCAACCATAAAAAAGTTTGGCTTCTTTTGGAAAGTCTTTTTTAAAGTCTTCATAACTTTTATAGATTTTGTCAAATTCATATTTTTCGGTTGTCATTGGGTCAACCGATTCAAAAGTTGAATCAACAAAAGAATCGTAATCAACCCCAAAAATCTTTTCGGTGTAGTCAAATTTTTCAAATTTTTCAAATTTTTCAAATTTTTCTACGGGTGGCTTATCTAATATTTTTGAAACCAATCTGTTTATGTCTGAAGTTTCTGGTTTAGAGGTTTTCATAAATTTATTTTGTAAAAAATTGTATAGTTTATGTCACCATACCTTCCGGTTTTAGTGTCATTCTTTTTAGTCTTTATAATAGTGTTTTCAACATCAACCAAATCCCTAACTTTTCCTCCCTGAACAATCTCAACATATTTAACATTCTTTGGTATTTGTTCTGCAGAGACAATAGAACCATTACAAAATTTGTAATAGTTTTTATTGTCAGGACTCCAAGGAGTTAAGGTTTTACAATTTATGGTGAACGTACCTTTTTTATTTGATTTTTGAACTAATAGTTCTGGCTCAACTTTTTTACTAACACCAATTGGTTTATCAGTTTCATACCAATTACCGAGTTTTTTATATGAAACAAAACACTTACACCCACCTTGGTTGTAGTCCCATATTTTAAGATTTCCCGAAGCACCTCTTTCAGAACTTTTTACTTGTAATGGAAAATATTGACCATCTCTGAAAACCAAAACGTCAATACCCAACATATCTACAATCCCAAAATCATCACCAAAGGCAATAAATCTCTCACCTTCCTGTGACAAATAATTTAAATACTCTTCTTCATTTTTGTCACCTTTACTTTTGATGTTTTCAATCGCATCAACAATCTTTCTTCTAATGTGATTTGGTTTAACCAATACATCTCTTAGATAACCGACTAATTTGTCCAAGCCTAAAACGTTTCTGAAAAACAAATCAACAATTTCTTCAGGCGATTTTGTGGGTTCATGGTGAATCGCATACTCAGTCATCAAGATTGACAAACCTGAAGTATTTGTATTAAGTCTATTTAATAACGAATAATTCAATATCTCACCATCTTCAGTTACTTTCTTGTAGAGTAACATGTATTTCCCTTTGGATTGCAAATCTTTCAATGAATTAGTTGCAACCTCTTTGAGTCTACCACAAGAAGGTGATACCTTGTTGATTAGTTTTTCCAAATCATAAACTTTACGTTTATAAATTTCTTGGAAATCTTTAATGTTTTTATAAATTACTTTATACTCTCCTTCAGTTTCTTGTTCAACAAGATTTAAGGCTCTCTGAATTCTCCTGAATAAATTATTCCATTTTGATTCAGAACCCCTTTTGGGCATTTTTTCCAAAATTTGATATACCGACCTACAGAATTGGTTGGATGACGAGTCTGTAAATGTTTTACACGCCTCTCCAACAAAATCTTTAGATTCTGTAATTAAAACTTTTAATTGTGATTCTGAAATTAAAATTTCCATAGGTATGTTTATAAATACCCATTAACTACCATTATTTTTTATGATATAACAATCCTTTGTGTCTGATAAAATTAAAACCCACTTGAAAGCTTGGGTAATGTGACAAAGCAAATGTTTCGGTTTCTCCACTATTGTGTTTTAAAACCAACTTATTCTCTTTAATTAAAATTGTTCCTCTAATCTCTTCTTCCATATTAATAATATACTAAAATTTGTACAATATCACCCAAAACCATTTCAAAGACTTGGTGAGCCAACTTTTGTAACTTTTTATTTGAAATATGATACTTCATTTTTTAAATTTCGTGTCCGTAAGCGTTGTAAATTTTATCAATAAGTCTATTAAATACTTTTGAAAAATAAAACTTCAAAACCTCCACTGATGTCAACTCAATAATATCATCAATAAAACGTATTAATTGAGTTGAATTAAGATATATTTTGGTATCTAATACAGTAAATGCTGGAAATTCTTTAACAGAAAAAAATCCGTGTTCGGCATAAAACTGGTTATCAATAATAGTGTAATCACCAAATTCTTCACGCATGATAATATCAATAACGTTAAAGAGTCTTTTATCGGTTATAGAATATGTCATACAATAATAAATACCTTAAAAATGAATAACCCCCAATTAAATCGGGGGCTACTCTATAGGGAATCAAGTGGGTTATATTTATAAATATGGAAAAAGGTTCTTTAACCAAATTACTCAATGGTGTTTTATTAAAAAAATATCCTTGTATTAATACCATTTATGTTTCATACAATGATTTGGACACAATTTCATACTATGTTGATGTTTATGTGATATCTAATAATAACAAAAAAGATTATTTGGATTGTAAGGAAGTTTATAATGAAATTAAAGAAGATATTATTGATTTGTCAGAATCTATGGGAATACACATCAATAATATAGCTCAAGCAGGTTATTCATAAAATTATTTATCAATCATTATAGGTTGATTTTTTTTGGGGTCCATAAATGATTTTACATCATAATTAAAATTATCTTCAAACCATTTAACAAAAGCCATATACCACCTGTCATCAAACAAATCTGTTAAAATACTCGCGACGTTATCATCATCAGCAAGTAAAAGTGGTGTCACATTCTTTAGTTTACTTGATTTGTGAAAGTGACTTTCAAAATATAATGTAGCTAATTCATCATAATTCTCATAATGATAGGTTATTTTAGTGAGAACATCCTTATTTTGGAATTTCAAATTTGATGTACTTTTAATGGCTTCCTTATCTATTATATTATCTATGGTTCGGTAGATAAGTTTATTTAATTTGTCTTCAGAGATACTGTAGTTCATTACTTTGTCTTCTTAACACAGTTGGGATATCTTTTACCGAACGAGCCAAATCGGATTCTGTTAGTCTGATAACTTTTTTCATAGTTTAATTTCATAATAAATATATGGATGGACCCCTTTTTCTGAGAGACCCTTTCATTATGGTTCACTATAAAAGGGGACAATAACCCCGAAGGGGTTCGGACGGGGAGACATCCGACCGAAGGTCGGTGAACGGCGGGGGAGAAAAGAGGGGGTAGGGGGAGTCGGGAACCGTTACCGGCGTACCTCAATTAACTCCAATATTAAAATAAAAGGAATGCTCTTAGTTTGCTCATTCGTCCAATGTAATGACATTCACTTAATTCTTTCTCACCAACTTTTATAAGGTGTGACTTGTCCCAATCCAATGCGTGGGCATAGACACAATCACTATAGGAATATACAACTCTAAATTTTTTTATTTCTTTTTCCCATCTCATCAAGAATAAATCATTCTTCACCAATTCATTTGCTTTCATACCATAAAGATAATAAAAAAATGGGGGAAATTAATAATTAACCAAAATATTTTACAAAATCGTTTTTTGTATCGTTATCAAGCATATCCCACCAATCACTATTTTCAATATCCCCCAAGAAAAAATAATTATCATCATCAATACTTCCATTAAATAAAACATTATAATTAATACCTGATAGTTTAGAAGTTATACCCCCATGGTTGTCAATGATAAATGACGGCAAATTAGTGTTACGCTCAGAGGTGTCCTTATTTTTAGATTCCGCTTCATAAGATACTTTATCATAGGTTGCAAATTGGTTGTATATGTTATTGTTATCAGATGTTAAAATTTTAAATTCATCATTTACATATATTCCCGAGTATTCCAAAGCCTCAGTCAAGGTACGTCTAATAAGGGTGGATAAAGACCAATAACGATTTTCGTTCCATCCATCTTCATTAGGATTCTTCAATACAAATTTGTTCGGATAGGTTATAAACTCGTATGTCCATCTATCAACCCAATCATCATTCACAGAGATTTTAAGATTCAAATCAATACCCCACTGTTCATTAACCTTTGGCCTGAAAACAGAATTGAATATTCTATTTACAATATACTCCTTCCTTTTAGAATCCATACTGATAAATATGGGGGGAGTTTAAAACAAATACTAATTAAAAATGATTTAATTTATTATAATTAAAAAAAATATATTTAATATCAGATGAAACACATAGAACAAACAAAATTTTCGCTATTTTATCCTGACGGAAAAAGAGCAACATATGGAAATTGCTTAATAGCAAATATTGCATCCATATTAGAAGAATCAATAAATGAGGTTCCAAATGTCTATGTGTTTTACGGGATGGAAAAAAAAGAAACCCCCATTGAAGAACAAACATGGTTTAATGTGTTAAACATATGGTTAAAATTTAAACACAACAAAATCATGACAAAACATGAATTAAATGAACCAACTAAATCCCAATACGTAATAATGAGAGGTCTATCACCAAAAGATAGAGCACATACCTGTGTATATGAAAATACCAATGAAGGGTTTGTTATGGTTCATGACCCCCACCCATTATCGGTCGGATTAAAAACACTACAGTACTATTATACTATAGAAAATGTGACTATGACCCAAAAATAAATTTGAATATCTTTCCCCTTATATTATCAATCTTTTTTATTGCCAACCATTTACCACATACCCCACCCCCAACATAGAAAACAATAACAAACACATCTCCACCTAATAAACCTTCCAAAGAATAATACACAGAACCAATCGATAATAAATTTATCCATACTGTGTTGAGTAATAAAGGAATCAATTTATTTTCATAGGTATACTTGATTTCCAAAACCTTGAATATGTTAAACAATAATTGAAATATGAAAATAACGAAATAAGTCACAAACCAAATATAACGTATGAACCTAACTTTATGAAGTTTTTTCCAAAAATTTTCCGGAAATTCCAGAATCCAAATTGAGGTCTAATTCAAATGAGGGGGTCGTGTTTTAATTAATGGGTCCCCTATCGGGATTAATTCTAATGGGATTACCCTTATAAAGAAAGTCTTCAGAATCAAACTCAATGTTTCTTACTTTAATAAAAAAGTTATCCTCAATAAATGAATAGATGGTTCTGGATATTTCAAGCTCTCTACCTCTATCAAGCTGATTATTAACATACACATAGACATTGTATATCTTGGGAAGAGGGGGGTCCCCAAGAATCTTCATCTTTGTTATAACAATATCCTGAATTTCACGATATATGGGATTAAACAACCTTGTGGTGGCTTTATTAATATAGGAAATATTTTCATCACTAAGAATCCTATCAAACTGATTTTCTGTAATAATGTATTTCATAATTAATAAAATGTTTTTACCGTCATATATTTTGATAAATCATACTTATCAATTATCTGTTTGAAGATTTGTTGTCTGTATCTCTTAACCTCTAATGTGTTTCGTTTGGTAATATAATCATAACCAAACCCTGAATCACCACTTGAACCAACAACTCTATAATACGTTTGGTTATGAAGTTTTGCCGGTAATAAGTTAGCTGTGAATGCATATTGTATACCATTCTCGGTATATCTAAATTTACCTAAGGTTTTTGGGTTTGAGAAACTGTTGAATGAATTGAGATTGTCAAGTCCAAGTTCGTTAACCAAAGCCTCATGTAAATATAAATTCAATTTGTCCATTGACATGTAAGCAATTGGTGTTGTTGTGTCTTCACTGAATTTTATTAGGTCTCCATTATAACCCAATTCAATAACACGGTCAATTCCCCCCATGATTTCTGCAACCTCAGTCAACCCAATATCTTGAACCAACTTACGTACAGTCTTCCCCTTGGAAGGTTCCCCCTCAGGAATATCATTTAATTGTTGCTCTGTAATGATGTATCTCATACAATCATAAATACCCCCACGAATATATTTATATCATATGAAAGTTATCATATCCGAGAGCCAGTACAACAGGTTGATTGAAACCGAGAAAAAACCAAAAATATTGGAGTTTCCATCATTGGAATTTTTTGACAATGACCCTTTTGAAGCTTGGACAATAATTCAAAAAATTATTGAAAAGAAAGGTAATCCACCTTATTCAATTGATGGGGATTTGGATTTGGGATATTCACGAATTAAATCCTTGGGAAACCTAACATCCGTTGGTGGGAATTTGTATTTGAGATATTCACTAATTGAATCTTTGGGAAACCTTCAATCTGTTGGTGGGGATTTGAATTTGTATGAAACTCCAATTCAATCTCTTGGAAACCTAACATCAGTTGGTGGGGGTTTGTTATTAGGAAATACACCAATTGAATCTCTTGGAAACCTAACATCCGTTGGTGGGAATTTGGATTTGGAAAAAACACCAATTCAATCTCTTGGAAACCTAACATCCGTTGGTGGGAATTTGTATTTGGAAAAAACACCAATTCAATCTCTTGGAAACCTAACATCCGTTGGTGGGAATTTGTATTTGAGATATTCACGAATTAAATCCTTGGGAAACTTACAATCAGTTGGTGGGAATTTGTATTTGAGATATTCACTAATTGAATCTTTGGGAAACCTTCAATCTGTTGGTGGGGATTTGGATTTGGAAAATACACCAATTGAATCATTGGGAAACCTTGTATCAGTTGGTAGGGATTTGGATTTGGAAAAAACACCATTATTTAAGAAGTACACCGAAAAACAAATCCGTAAAATGGTAAATGTTGGTAGTGATATCTATTTATAAGTTATGAAGATTGTAATATCCGAACAACGAATCAATAATGTAATTGAAAAATTATTGATGAATAATATTGATGGGATAAAATCAGTTAATTTCATTGAAAAGAATGTATCAGCATTTGATAAAGGTAAATCAACAATTTTTAAAAAAACGTCAATTCAAATAGTTGTTGACCCAGGAAACGTATGTGGAGGAAACCTTTACTTTAGTGAGGGAGTGGGAAATCTTAAATTGAGAAGGAAAATCCATGAACTACTAAATGATACCCTATCCATTGATGTCAGACCGTTCATGTCCCCATATGACATTGTAGTATATGAGGTAATCACAAACCCACTATAATACCCCCAAAAATTTTTTTTAGATATCTTAGTCTGCACCAAAGTCAGAGTAAACACTACTGATAGTGATACCCAATTTATTTTCAAGCCATTTTCCAATAACATCTAAAGACTCCTCAGGAGTTAAAGAGAATACATCACAGATATCCTGAGCAAAATCAGAATCAATAAAACACCCCATGTCTGATTTAAAACATACGATAACACGACCCGAATCAGCTTTTTCAGTTGGATTGGAAACATAAAAAACATAAGCGCTCATATTTTCATCCATAGTTAAATTCGTATTAAGATACCTGAATACAACCTTTTCAAATTGAGATTCTCTAATAAGATATTTCATAAACTATAAGTAGTCGGAAAAGGGTCATTTTTTTCCCAAAAATTTTTTTGCTACACTTAAGGGATTGTAGGGGTAAACTGACGTTTTGACAGGGGTATATGGGGGGGATACGGGGGGAGGGGGGGTCATATAGGGGGTAGCCCCCACCCCAACCAAGGGGGGGACAACATGTCATAGTGACAGGTCCCCCCCTGCAGGTCTCCACTACTTCTTACTGCCCGATATACTATACACTATGAGTCCTCCGAAGATTAGGATGACCACAGCTGCGATGATGATAACTTGTTCCATGTTGTATCTCTTTAACACCACAAATATACAACACATATATGACACCACCAAACATGGGGGGAATATATTATGTTTTTTTATGTGGGATGTTTGTTGTATCTTAGCAGCATGAATCTTGACTACCCCATCAGTGAGTTAGACCGTAGGACCTTAAACAGGATTACAAATATCTGTATTGATTGGGGGACTGAGAACCTTCACCCCCCATTTGGTGGGATGGTTCCTGAGTGTCGTATAGATAGTAAGACAGTTGATGATGCTGCATCACACTATGACTATGACAATCTACACATTGTGTTTCAGACCAAACAGATTGGAACCCTTAGGAATTTCCTTAAGTGTTTTCTTCATGAGTGGTACCACTCCACTCAGGAGAAGGAAGAGTATTGGACTCTTGATAGTGTTCATGGGTATCGTAAGAACCCCCATGAAATAGATGCTCGTAGGTATGAGAAGATGTATGTTCATCTGTTCCCCCATGTACTTGAGATATTAGGAGATTCAATCCCCTCACAAGACCGACGGGAGTTATGGTGGGGAAGTCTTCGTACAAGTCTTTTTGGAGTGTAGCATCCACACAGGTATACTGATTCATTGAGATAGGTTTGTTTATAAAACCCCTCTTCACAAGTTCATAGTATAGTATCCCATAGAATTTCCCCCCACTTGAATAGAGTTCCACCCTATACCTGTCATCTATTTTCTCTATCTTGGGGGTCAGGTACAGTTTATCCACGTTTAGGAACATATAAAATGTTCATAACTTGTAAAGGATAAATGGTTCCTGTCATAGTGTCAGGGGTGAAAATTGTTGATAACTTTATCCCATTTTATTTGGAATTGACAAAATGTCAGGGGGGTTTCAAACCCCACACAATCTCCTTCCCCCCTTTTAAGGTAGTACTGTCTTAACACTTTCCCCCACTTTCTACCACCAAATGGTTCTGACGCTATGACCAGCCTAAAAAAAGTGGTCTTCCTGATAGTGTGAGGACTATATTTTTAGGTATTACAAAATCCAGCAAAAAATGTATGTTAAGGTATAGGGCGTGGGGAGAGACGTAGTCTCCTTCAAGGAGAACCCGTAAGGGTCATTATATGGTTTATTTAATGGTCTATTATCCCCCCATAATATGACACATAGTCAGGTGTGGTAGAAAGTGGGAGATAGTATCATCATATCATTTATCCGACAGGTTGTCTGCAAAATGATGACCATTAAAGAGTTAACTATACCATTAGTTAGGGATGTCTCATATGATAGGGACTTTAGTCCCTTAACTGCAGACATCCCCCCACTGTGGTATATTATATCACCTACTGATTGTGTCATTCGTAAATGGGGGGAATCTTAAATGGGGGGGAATATTACCGATGGGGAATATATGTGAGGATATGACTGTAATGTGAAAGAATATTACCGATAGGGAATATTAGACTGTAGTCTTATAATGGGTAACTATAAGGTGTATACCTTATTACTCAGTAGTAATGATTAGTTCATTATCTATGTTGTAGATTTTTACTCTCCTATAGAATTCACTGTCTTTAAGGGAGAAGTACTCTAATAACTCAGGGATAATAACATCATTCATATAGTGATAATCAAACAGATGATAACGACTTGATGTGCGCTCAAAGTTTTTTTTTGATTATAAATATATGTTGTGTGAAATGATACGCAATGATACGGAAATATACGATAGGTGATACGATTGGTCTGTAACAAATATGGTATGTATTTGTTACAAAGACAGGGAAGGTTTATAGTAGAAGTTTACTATAAACTAAATTATCGCCATGGCCATTACCGTAATGCCGGTTGCGATAAGTAATGGAGAATCAGAGAGTGAATGACTGTGTGGTGTGTGAGGGTTTACCCGAACCTCACCCACAGGAATGAACGAACTGTATTGTCCATTACTCATAAATAAAAAACCCCCACCTTTTGGTGGAGGGTTTATTTATTATACCATTTCTGTTTGTTTAGTCATAAACTCACGTGTCTTTTCTTTATGACAGTTTTTATGTAACATCTGTAAGTTATTCTCTTCAGTTAGTCCACCTTTAGAGTATTCTACAATGTGGTCAGCTTCAGCATCTACCATATTTAAATGTTCCCCACAAACAGTACACTTGTTATCTTGTTTAATCAAAGTACGTACTTGCATATCTTGTGGGAATATACGTGTTTTATCACGCTCTACCACGGTGATTACTTTATCAACGATATCCATTAAAAACTTGACACGTTTTGCCACGTGAGAGTTTTGTCCACGACCAAAGTGATTAAAGTAAGGTTGGTACCACTCAGTATTCACTTGAGAATTAGTATTGTCAAAGTCGAAAGTTTTGTAAGCCTTAAATGATTTATTCACACAATACACATCATTGAGAAGTTTCATCATACCAATGATATAGTTTTTAACATCCCCCATAGTATTCAATTTACCGTTCTTTTTCAACTTGATAGCAGCAATCATAATATCTCGTTGTGATGTATGACCAACTTTGTATGTCTTGTGTAGTTTTTGATACTCGTGTGTTGACTCACAAACGGTCTTCAACAATTTTTCAATTACCTGAAAACTCGTTTGTACTTTTTTTGTTGACTCCTCCTCACAATGAATCGCCTTTAACTGTTTAGGTGACGGGTCTTTTGCAAGGTCAGACTGAATGTAGTGGAAAATCAATTTTTCAAACAATTCGTTGATTTTGTTACGTCCGAATTCTTTAGAAAGAATTAAAGACCTTTTGATTTCGTCCTTTTCTGTGCGATTGGAACCCAAATTAACAATCAAGGGTTTCACAATGTCATTTACAGTACTGTAAAGACCTCCACGTAGTTCCGCAGGATTAAGATTTGAACCATTATTCCACTTCAAAAATACAAAGGATTTCAGGATGTTAATCTTGTCTTTGTTGTGCAATCCGATGTTCTTGATTTCAGTTACATAGATTGATTCACCCTCGAGTTTCTCAACACACTCTTCAAACAACACGTGGTCCTTGTTAACACCGTAATAAAACTGCGCCTTAGACAATTCAGATGATTCGTAAGCATAATCACCATCCATGAACTTAAAAATTGATGTCAAACGTTGTTGTCCATCCGCAACATAGTACTTACCATCCAAATCAAGGAACAATACGATACCTGTCAACAACTCAGGTGTATTCAACAAAGTATGAAGTAACGATACTTTTTTGTTATGGTCCCAATGGTATCCTCGTTGAAACCAATCTTGAAGGACAAGATTACCCCTTTTATACGCCTTGTAAAGAGCATTGATTGTACGTTGTTTGGTACTCATCACAACTTCTTGAGTTTTGTAGAAGTTTGCCCCCAATTCCATAAAGTCTTGTTGTTCGGTGTTTTTCATTGTCGTGGTCATTATTTTAGTATTACTCTACAAAGTAACAACAAAAATTTGACAATACCAAACTTTTTTTGAAAAAACTATATTGTCAATTACTTAAATGTATAAGTAATATTTGTAAGGATATCATATATGACAACTGAGTTTCTTTCAGGACAAACTATCATAGTAAATTTTCTTTTAAAATATAAATTGTCCACATAAAATACAAAACCACCTTTATCCACACTTACCGATAATATTTCGTATTTTATAAAACCATTACTTATTATGTTATTATTTAAATCAAACGTCCACAAAGTTCTTCGAGGTTCGGTAGTGATAATATGAGTGTCATCTACTGTAGCCGAATCAGTGAGTAAGGGAAATACTTGAGAACTAAGGTCATTGAAACAAGAGAGTATTGAGATGAATAGTATAATAAAGGATTTCATATATTTATTACTATGAGATTAATTTTAACAGAGATTTCATATATTTATTACTATGAGATTAATTTTAACAGAGGAAGAAAAGATAAGAATTAAGAAATTATACGAACAATCTGATTCTGAATCAATTGTCAAGGCAGCAAAATTGGATGATTTATCTGTTAAGTTGTTACCAAGAGAGTTTGTTAAAGAAGCCACAACACAACTTTTAAAACAAAAAGAATTGATTAACAAACTTAACAAAAAGTTTAATACTGATATCACCTCAGACCCTTTAAACTTTTTAATATCTAAAGGTATTATTCCTTATTTGTTTGTGGTACCTGATTATACATCTTTAGAAGGTCGTGGATTTCCAACTACAGGTTTGTCAGTGAATATCGACAATACCCCCTTTACAATCAATCTTAATTTGGGTACAAACCCTATGAAAATATTGGGAGCTTTGAAGTTCTCACAAATGAGATTGTCTATACCTATCAATAAGTAAACTTACCATTAGATTATAAAAAGGTAAGGGTTTTTACTTTTGATTAATTACGACAATCAATCATAACAGTCCCACCACCACAAATGTAAACATCTCGTACCCTAAAGTCATTTTTGTAATGTTGTTTCAACTCTTCTTTCAAATTTTCATAGTCAGATGAAGGTACGTTAGCCAAAATCTTTACATTAACAAGTCTTCCAATAGGAGTGATTTGATACATTCCATCTTCAGGACATAATCTATATCCTAAAATAGATAGAGCCCTTGTTAATGAAGTGGTCCCTGTCTTATTTTGCCCTATACAAAATATCTTATACATTCTCTCTAATTATTTTACACGG
>Ga0247842_10003285_pt1 | contig 22141 bp, 19 predicted proteins | sample LaCruzMarch2015__3_FD_192411 | JGI IMG/M metagenome (GOLD analysis project Ga0247842, IMG submission 192411) | Freshwater microbial communities from meromictic Lake La Cruz, Castile-La Mancha, Spain - LaCruzMarch2015_19m | ecosystem: Environmental > Aquatic > Freshwater > Lake | place: Spain...
TTGGCGACGGGGCAACTGGCGAGGGTGTATTGTATGAATCACTGAATTTTGCTGCTCTCATGAAATTGCCGATGGTGTTTGTCTGTGAGAACAACCTCTACGCAACGCATATGCCCATTCGTGATTGCCGGGTATCGAACAATATTTATAAAAGCGCCGAGCCATTTTGCATTGATTCACGTGATGTAGATGGAAACGATATCCTGCAGGTTTATGAGGCGGGGCGGGAGGCGATTGATAAGTGCAGAAAAGGCGAGGGCCCTGTTTTTCTTGAGTGCATGACCTACCGCTTTCGGGGGCATGTCGGTCCTGATGATAATATTCAGGGAGACCACACCGATATTCGCCCTAAGGAAGAGGTGGAACAGTGGTTGCGGAATGATCCCATAAAAAAGTTTGAGGATTATTTGGTGTCCCAAAACCTGATCTCAGAAATTGCTTTAGATTCCATCAGAAAAGATGTGGAAAAAGAAATTGCCGATGCCCATCGTTTTGCCAAAAGCAGTTCCAGTCCCGATATCAAGGAGGTCATGAACTATGTCTTCGCATAGGAAACTGCAATACAGTCTGGCCATCAATGAAGCGCTTCATCAGATGATGGCCGCCGACTCCTCCGTTTTTCTGATTGGGCAGGGCACAAAAAGTCCTTGGTATGTGGGCAATACGGCGCAGGGACTGCTGGAAAGATTCGGAGCGAGCCGCGTGATTGATACCCCGGTTTCGGAAAATGCCATGACCGGCGCCGCCGTGGGCGCGGCTATTGCCGGGATGAGACCGGTGGTTGTCCATCCGCGGATGGATTTCATGTTTTATGCTTTTGATCCGATCGTCAACGAGGCAGCCAACTGGTATTACATGAACGGCGGCAAAGCATCCGTGCCTGTTGTCTTCTGGGGGATCATCAATCGCGGTGGTGAGCAGGCGGCCCAACACTCTCAGGCGCTGCATGCCACTTTTGCCCACATCCCGGGCCTCAAGGTCGTTATGCCTTCCACGCCCCATGATGCAAAGGGTCTGATGATTGCGGCCATTAAAGATCCTAACCCTGTCGTTTTTATAGACGATCGATGGCTCTATCGTGTTGAAGATGTCGTGCCGGAAGAGATATACGAGGTCGAAATCGGCAAGGGTGTCATCCGGAGAGAAGGTAAGGATGTGACGCTGGTGGCCGTTTCTTTTATGGCTCATGAATCCGTGAAAGCGGCAGACGAATTGGCAAAGCAGGGAATAGATGTTGAGGTGATTGACCTACGTAGCGTCAAGCCGATTGATGCGGCATTGATTGTGAAGTCGGTCATGAAAACGGGCCATCTTGTCGTAGCCGACATCGGCTGGAAAAGTTTCGGGTTATCGGCAGAAGTTGCGGCGATCGCATCCGAGCAGGCATTTGCTTTCTTGAAGGCGCCGGTGAAGAGATTGGCTCTTCCTGACTGTCCGGCGCCGGCCAGTTCTGTGCTGGAAGATGCTTACTACATAAAGGCGAATGACATTGTGCAAGCGGTAAAACAGGTGTTTGGGCGGTAGGTTTTACGTTTTAGGTGTTACGTGATCAGGAGAGAGATTCCAATAAATGCATATGTTGAACAGATAGCTCAGGAGTTAAGAAAAGACGATGATTCTTAAAGTAAAGTTTGTTGAACCGGCAAAACTGTATCGGATGATTAAAGATGAACTCGATACGGCCTATTTCGAGGTGATGGACAAGGGTGAGCTGATTGACCGGGGACAGTTGAAAAGTTTTGAAACCAATCTAGCCGCCTTCGTCGGGACAAAATATGCGGTGGGTTTAAACAGTGGCTATGACGCTCTCCATATGTCGTTGCGGGCGGCGGGGATCGGCAGCGGTGACGAGGTCATCGTGCCTGCCCACACCTTTGTGGCGACGGCATCGGCAGTGGTCAATGTCGGCGCGAAACCGGTGCTCGTCGATGTGGGGAAGGATTTCAATATCGATTGCAGCAAGATCGAAGAAGCTTTGACAGACCGGACCAAGGCGATTATTCCCGTTCATCTTAGTGGCTACATGGCCGATATGGAGCGGGTTATGGAGATTGCGGAGAATCATGGCCTTGTCGTGGTCGAGGATGCGTGCCAGAGCCTGGGATCAAGCATGGAGGGCAAGATGGCCGGTTCCTGGGGGCTGACCGGCTGCTGGAGTTTTTATCCCTTCAAAATTCTTGGCGGCTATGGAGACGGCGGGGCGATTACTACGAATGATCCTGAAGTGGCCTTGTTTGCAACCCGGATGCGGTATAATGGAGAAGATCGGGATACTGGTAAGTACCACGGACATGGATTTACATGTCTTCTCGATAACATGCAGGCGGCTTTTCTGGATGTCAAGTTGCGCCATCTGCCCAGATGGATCATCAGAAGAAATGAAATCGCTGCACGTTACAGGGCGGCTTTATCTGATCTTCCCGACCTCCTTCTGCCTCATTACCATGACCCCCGCCGGGAACATGTCTATCAAAACTATACGGTGCGGTCCAAGCAGGGGAATTATTTCTCGGAATTTATGAAGGCCAGTGGCGTGGAGGTGTTGACCCAGTTCCGGAAACCATATTACCGCCATGAGGCTCTGAAATTGGAGGATCGAGGATTCCCGGAGACGGAAGCTCTAAGTCGGGAGGTATGTTCCCTGCCCATGAATGTTGAAATTGCCGATGAAGAAGTGGATTATGTGATCGAAGTGGTCAGATCGTTTTATGAGGATGATTTATGACTTTAAGTTTAAGTGAACGACATGCCTGGGTTCTTCAGTCGGAGATCCGGAACATGTCCATTGAGTGTGACCGCGTCGGGGGAATAAATCTTTCCCAGGGTGTCTGCGATACCGAGGTTCCCCTCGTTGTCCGGCAGGGGGCGCAGGAAGCGATGGATCAGGGGGTTAACACCTATACCCGCTATGACGGACTGGAAGAGCTGCGGAGCGCGATTGCGGATAAACAGAAAAGGTTTACCGGCATGGAAGTGGATCCCGCAGGAGAGATCATCGTCAGCTCCGGGGCCACAGGGGCACTTTATTGCGCCTGCCTCGCTCTGTTGAATCCCGGAGATGAAGTAATCGTATTTGAGCCTTTTTATGGTTATCATATCAGCACCCTTGTCGCCACGGGGGCCGTGCCCGTTTATGTACCTCTGGAATTGCCGGACTGGTCATTCACCCGGGCATCCCTGGAAAAGGTCTTGACGCCGAGAACCAAGGCCGTCATTATCAATACGCCGGCTAATCCCTCGGGCAAGGTGTTTTCCATGGAAGAACTTAAGGTCATCGCCGATTTTGCGGACAGCCAGGACCTGTTTGTATTTACCGACGAGATTTATGAGCATTTTCTATATGATGGGCGGCGGCATTTCCCACCCGCCCTGCTGCCGGGAATGAGGGAGAGAACCATCACCATTTCGGGCCTTTCGAAAACATTCAGTATCACCGGTTGGCGGGTAGGCTATGTAATATGCGACGCGAAGTGGGCGCAAACCATCGGTCATTTCAATGACCTGGTCTATGTCTGCGCCCCGGCGCCCCTACAGCTTGGCGTGGCGCGAGGGCTCATGGAGCTTGGCGCCGATTATTACGAGGGCCTTGCCCGGCAGTATCTCATCAAACGGGATATGATCTGTGGCGCCCTTTCCGGAGCGGGCATGTCCCCCATCATTCCCCAGGGGGCCTATTATGTCCTGGCTGATGTATCTGCCCTTCCCGGAGAGAACAGCAAGGAAAAGGCCATGCATCTGCTGCAGGAGATAGGTGTGGCCTCGGTCCCCGGCAGCGCATTTTATCATGGCGAGGGCGGAGAATCCCTGGTCCGTTTCTGCTTTGCCAAAGACGACCCCATCCTTGGGGAAGCCTGTGCCCGGATAAAAAGAATATGATTCTGATCCTTCCATGAAAAAACTTATATTAAACCGTCACTTCTACTACATGCTTCTCATCGACGCCGTCCTGGTCAGCGTATCATATATCTGCGCCTACCTCCTCCGTTATGACGGCAATTTGCCTGATTTCGAATGGCAGCGGATTATTCATATTTTGCCCTACCTAGTGGCAATGAAGCTGACCTGCTTTGCCCTTTTCGGTCTCTACCGGGGCATGTGGCGATACACAAGCCTGGAGGACATGAAAAGCGTCCTCAAGGCGACGGTCGTCTCGTCCCTGATTCTGGTCCTGGCCGTCCTGTATATTTACCACTTTAAGGGATATTCCCGGGCCGCCTTCGTTATTGACTGGTTATTGAACATTCTTTTTGTCGGCGGCGTCAGAATCGGCGTGCGCCTGCTTTTAACCAACAACATTGCCTCATTCTGGAGGCTGGCAAAGAAGGGGCCTCTGGATAAGCGCCTCCTGATCATCGGGGCCGGCGCTGCTGGAGAAAAGGCCATCAGGGAAATTCTGGAGAATCCGGGACTTAAATTTAACCCCTTGGGCTTCTTGGACGACGATCCCCAGAAGCAGGGCAAGGCCATTCATGGCGTTCTCGTCTTGGGAGGGGTAGATGAAATCGCTCAACTTCCCGAGGACTTTGATGAAATACTCATTGCCATTCCCTCCGCCAAAGGGGAGCAAATGCGAAGGATTGTGCAGTTTTGCGAAGAAACAGGCAAGCGCTTCCGGACGATGCCCAGCATCGGGGAGCTCATCGACGGCAAGGTATCGGTTAAAGCCCTCCGGGAGGTTCGTATCGAGGATATCCTGGGCCGGGATGAGGTGCGCCTGGAGAAGGACTTATTACGTAAATCATATGCGGGCAAACGTGTATTGATTACTGGGGCTGGCGGCTCGATTGGCAGCGAGTTGGTCCGGCAGGTTTGCCAGTATCACCCGGAAGTCCTGGGGTTGCTTGATTTCAGTGAATTCAATCTCTTCAAGATTGATATGATGTGCCGTCAGCTTTTTCCGGAAATTAAGTTGCAGACATTCCTGACCGATATTCGCGACCTGCGGGTAGTCCAGCGAACCATTGGCGATTTCAGGCCCGAGGTAATTTTACATGCCGCGGCTTACAAGCATGTCCCTCTACAGGAAATACATCCCAGGGAGACGGTTTATAACAATGTTGTCGGTACCCGCAATCTGGCCTTGACGGCGACGGAAGCGGGGGTGGAGCGCTTTGTCCTCGTATCGACGGACAAGGCGGTACGGCCGACGAACGTTATGGGAGCGGCAAAGAGGGTTGCCGAGATGTTGCTGGCCTCTTTGAATGAACAGGCGCAGACCAGCTTTATTTCGGTGCGTTTTGGAAATGTCCTGGGAAGCTCCGGTTCGGTTATCCCGATATTTCAGCAACAGATCAGCCAAGGCAAACCGGTAACGGTGACCCATCCGGATGTGACCCGCTATTTTATGAGTATTCCCGAAGCGGCCCAGTTGATTTTACAGGCCGGGGCCATGGGCCAGGGCGGGGAAGTATTTATCCTGGATATGGGCAAACCCGTGAAAATTGTCGATATGGCGAGAGACGTGATTCGCCTCCACGGCTTTGAGCCGGACCGGGATATTCCCATTGAGTTCATTGGCTTGCGCCCTGGTGAGAAGCTTTATGAGGAACTGATTACCGTCGGCGAGGGTATCATGCCGACCTCTCACCAAAAGATCAAGGTTATCCAGGGGAACCACGGCGATTTTGAGATCCTGAGCACGGCGATCGAAGAATTGATCAGCGTTGCCGATACCTTTGATGATGGCGCCATCAAAAGCAGGCTCCACGCCATTGTTCCTGAATACACACCGCAATGAGACCTTTTAAAAATGGCTTCGCCGCGGCTCAAAAATCTTTTTCGCTTCTGGTTAGTTGGAATACAATTGTGATTAAATACAGGATGTTAAATTTGATCTCGGAACGGCGAAAAACATTTGATTCGCCGCTTGCGAACCATTCTTCTGTGGTTATGCAATAATCTCGCAATGATCACCGACAAGCATTTTGAACTGCCCCACAGTCTTCAGAATATTCTCATCATTCAATTAGGCGACATTGGCGACGTCGTCTGGTCGATACCAACTTTCTGGGCGATCAAGAATGCCTATCGAAATGCAAAGCTGTCCCTCCTGGTCCGGGAGGGGTTTGGTTCGCTCCTCACTGCCGACCCTTCTATCGTGCATATTTTCGAGGTAAAAAGGTATCAGGGACCTTTAGTCGGCAGATTAAGGGCGCAGTTGGCTTTCCTGAAAAGTGTGAGGAATGCCGACTTTGAACTGGTTTTTGATCTCCGCACTGACGAGCGGGGGGCCTTTATGGCCAAACTGACCGGCGCCCCTTTCCGCGCCTCCCTGGTATGCCGGGAAGGCCCTTTCTACCGGAATCGACTCTTTTCCCACCTTATTTATCCAGCCAATGAAAATATCCGTGTCCGTCTCGGGGCGGCGGAACAATCTCTCCGGATTGTCCGGGGATTCGGTATTCCCACGGGAGATACGGTCCCGAAGTTATTTATCGAACCGCAAACCCTGGGAAGGATGAAAAAGCTTATAGGCATTCATGGTGTTTTTTCCCAAGGGCAGGACGACTCCCCAAACGACGCACCGACCGGCTTTGTTACCTTAAACCCTTTTTCGCGCTGGTCTTACAAAGAGTGGCCGTTGGACAATTGGGTTGCCATCGGGGCATGGTTGTGGAGGGAATATCGCTTTCCCACGGTAATTGTCGGATCGGCGATGGAGAGAGAACGGGCGGAAGTGTTGGTGAAAAGCGGGGGCGGTATCGTGAAAATGTACAATATGGCCGGTGAAACAAACCTGGCAGAGTTAGCGGCCCTGTTGAGCCTCAGCCGTCTGCATGTGGGGGTGGACAGTGCCGCCCCCCATATAGCTGCTGCTGTAGGAACGCCTACCATAACCCTTTACGGACCGTCCGACTGGCGGGACTGGGCGCCGGTGGGGGAACAGCACCAGGTGGTAACATTGGATATGGATTGCTCACCATGCCACAAAAAAGGCTGCGATGGCCAAGGTCGCAGCCGGTGCCTGGAAAACATGAGCGTTAGCCAAGTACAAGGGGCGATTATGCAAGCGGTTTCGCCTCGTCAATAAGCATGATCGGGATGCCTTCCCTGATTTCATATAACAGTTTGCAGGAATTGCAGATCAAGCCATCCTGACTTTCGTTAAGTACGATCTCTCCCTTGCATTTGGGACAGGCTAGAATTTCAAGAAGTTCCTTACTTATCGTCATAGCTTCCTCCTCTGAGATCTTTGAAAAATGGCTTTGCCGCGGCTCAAAAATCTTTTTCGCTTCTGGTTAGTTGTCATATAATTATGATTAATTACAGAATGTTAAATTCAATCTCGGAACGGCGAAAAACATTTGATTCACCGCTTGCGAACTATTTTTCTATCGTTATGCAAAGATCTCCTCTTTTCTGCCCGCCTATGTAGTTTCAGTCTTCTTTCCCAGTTTTCCCTTAACAACTTCCAAGACTTCTTCCACGGTAATTCTCTCCATGCATTCCCTTGTCGGACACTGCTTTAAGAAGCAGGGGCTGCAAGGCAGCTTCTTGCTGATGACAGTGTGGCCAGTGCCGTAGGGACCAGTACGCCTGGGATCTGTGGGTCCGAAAAGGGCGACAACGGGTGTGCCGACAGCGGCGGCGATATGCATTGGTCCCGAGTCGGTGGTCACGACTACGGCGGCTTGCCGGTAAAGACATGCCAGGTCCTTTAATGTCGTCTGACCGGCCAGATCAAAGACCTTTGCTGTTTTAGCTTTCCTGATAATCGATTCGACATATGGTTTTTCTTGGTCGCTGCCCGTTATAACGACAGGAATATTCAGTTCCCCCGTAATCCTGTCTGCCAGCATGGCAAATCTGTCTTCCCTCCAGAGCTTGGTCTCCCATAAGGCTACCGGATTTATGGCGACAAAGGGCTTGTCGATGTCAAGACGGCTTCTGCTCATCAGTGCCGATACGTTCTGGATGCTGCGATCATTGGAAGGAATGAGAAACTCCGGAGAGTTCAATAGAGATTCCTCCCCGCTTTTGGCTCCTAGGTAGGCCAGAAAATCCAGATACCGATCCACGGCATGTTTCCCCATATCTTCCGGGATCTTTTCGGTGTAAAATAAACCACTCCCTTCCTGCATGCTATCGAAACCAAGTTTCCTTACGCCACCGCTTAACCAGACCAGGACGGCGCTTTTGAAGAGTCCGTGAAAGTCGATGACCAAGTCATAGGGACGATCTCTCAGGGTATTTACAAACAATTTTATTTCCTTGATGTTTTTGCTGAAATTCTCCCTTTTAAAATCCTGCTGCCAGTGCTTTCTTCGGGAAACAAGGACGCGATCCAGATACGGATGACCCTCGACAAGATCAGCGGCCGCTTCTTCGACTACCCAGGTGATGTGGGCTTGCGGGTAAAGCTGCCGCAAGGCGGAAAGCGAGGGCAGGGTATGAACCACGTCTCCGATGGCGCTGAGTTTGACAATGAGAATATTCACGACGTTTTCCTGTCCTGCATAATCCACTTGACCGCCTCAAGGACATCTTGAGCAATGTAATCCGGGTGGGTTGATCCCATGTCGACGAGCTTTCCGTAGCCTGTCTGAACGAGGATTCCCTTCGCCCCCGCCCTTTGCCCCACCTCCACGTCCTTGGGCATATCACCGATCATGTATGACTTGCCAAGATCTATATCCAAATCTTCCGCCGCCTTCAAAAGAAGGCCCGGTTCCGGCTTCCGGCAGGAGCAGACTTGACGGTATTGTCCCATACCTTCCGTCGGGTGGTGGGGACAATAATAAAAACTGTCAATCACGGCCCCTTCTTTCAGGAAAAGACCGCGCATTTCTTCATGAACCCTGGCGACAAAAGGTTCATCAAAAAATCCCCGCCCAATGCCTGACTGGTTGGTGATCACTACGGTTTTCATCCCACTTTGATTGACCAATCTCACCGCATCAAAGGCCTCGTGAAACACACGGAGTTTCTCGAGGCTGTCCAGATACCCCACCTCTTTATTGATCGTTCCATCCCTGTCAAGAAAAACCGCTGCGAACCTTGTCATTACGCTTTTATCGCCTCTCTTGCTTTATATTTTGATTGCTTGACGAACAGCGTCGACGACTTCATCAACGCCGATGAGGTTCATACACCGGAAATCCGTCGGGCAGTTGGTCTTCAGGCAGGGACTGCAATCCACGGGTTTCCGGATGATAATATTCCTGTCGCCGGGGGGAGACGTGGTGACTGGATTCGTCGAGCCAAAAATCGCCACGGTTGGCACATTCAAGGCCCCGGCAACGTGCATCAGCCCCGAATCATTGGTAATGAAGGCGTGACAGCGGGTGATGAGGGCCATGACCTCCCGAACCGAGGTTTTTCCGGCAAGATTCAGGCAATGGCCTTGAATGGTTGTTTCGATGGCGTCTGTAACCTCCTGGTCCTGCTTGCTGCCGAAGAGTATGATAGTTGCCCCGTATTCTTTGATTATTTCTGTCGCAACAGCAGTGAAGCGATCCACAGGCCATCTTTTGGCGGGGCCATAGGTGGCGCCGGGCGCCATGCCGATGATCATTTGATGCCGGCTTTCCCGTAATTTTAACCATTCATCAGCCAAAGAACGGGTATCCGGATGCAGGTCCAGACGGAGCTTCCGTCCGGAGGAATCGCAGCCGAGGGCCTTGACCATTTCCAGGTAATAATCAATCTGATGGATTTTTCGGATAGCCAGTGTGCGACTAACAGCATGGGTCAACAGCCATCCCCGGGCGTCGGAATTATAACCGGCACGGATAGGAATTCCCGCCAAGCGGGCAATGATGGCGGCTTCAATGGCGTTTTGGAGGAGGATTGCCATGTCGAAACGATATTGGCGAAGCTCGCCTGCGAGGCGGATTTTACCGAAAGTACCTTGATGGCGGCCCGGGTCTTCGAAGTTTAGAATCCGGTCAACATCGTTCGATTCTCTATATACATCAGCCACCCAGGGCTTAGCGAGGACTGAGATTTGCGCCTGTGGCCAAGTTCTGCGGATAGCGGCGACAGCAGGTAGGGTCATTACAGCGTCGCCGATCCAGTTTGTCCCCCGAACAAGGATCTCCCGAATACCTTCACGAGGAAGGCATTTGGCGCCCCGGACAATCAGCGGTTCAGATATTTTAAAGTCCTGCAAAATTAACCCCACCCCGACCCTCTATATTTTTACTCTTTTTGGCACAGTTTTGTCTTCCAGCGCTGATGGAGCCAGAACCACTGATCGGGATAGCGCCGCACCATGGCTTCGACGACTTTCGTGAAGCGCAGGGTATTGGTAAAGAGGTCCTTTTCATAATCGCCCGTGTCATCGATCTGCACTGCCTCCTGGATAATGAAGCGGTATCTCCCGTCGGGCATCCGGGGCATGAAGGCCGGGATCACCGGCGCCCCGGTGCGCATGGCCAGGACGGCCAGCCCCACGGCGGTGCAGGCTGGTCTCCCAAAAAAGTCCACAAAAACGCCTTCCCGCGCCGAGACATTCTGATCACTTAGAATACCGAGGGCCTTGTTTTCCCCTAAAAGCCGGGTTATTGTCTTGCCGGAGCCGCCCTTGGGAATGACCGTATTGCCGTTTAGCGTCCGTACCCAGGCTGTGAGGTTTTCGAGCACCGGGCTATCCAGGGGACGGTAAACGATATTCATCGGTTTTCTAACCATAGGGAACGCCACCGTCATCATCTCCCAGTTGCCGAAATGGGCGACGATCGAGAGTAATCCTTTACCCTTTGCAAAGGTTTCGTCTATGTGCTCCAGACCCTCGAATTCCACCCATTCATGAACATTATCCTTGGTAATATAGGGTATTTCGAAGAAATCAGCCGCCACAAGACCCAAATGGCGATAAACACCTTTGGCGATCTGGATTAGTTCTTCCAGGTCCTTTCCCGGATAGGCTTGACGGAGGTTGTGGATTGTGATCAGGCGCTGCTTTGCCGATAGATGGTAAAAAAGCCTTAACAGACCACGGAAGAAAAGCCTTCGCCAGGATAAAGGGACGCATTTGAACAAACATATAATGATACTCGTGGATCTTTCTTTTTTCATCTTCTCAGGATAGTTTCTACGGTTTCAAAAAAAGTTCTTTCATCAGGATCCATCTGAAGTCCAACTCTCAGGATGGCGATTTCTCGATAAAAATCTTGAAATCTTAAAAGTTTTACCCCGTCTTTCTCTGTTGTCATCACCATTTCTGCGTTCATGGCTTTTGCTTCCTGGGCGATCGCCCGCACGTCAGCGTGCTTGTAGAAATAATGATCGGGAAAGGCAAGGAATTTTATGATCTTTGCCCCTATTTCCTCCAGGGTGGCGCGAAATTTGTCGGGCGCGGCGATTCCGGTAAAGGCATAGATCTTTTTCCCTTGAAGCATACTGGGAGGAAGCATCTGATTGCCACTTCTTCGAATCTGATTCGTTACCACGCTCCCAATTGGGAACGATTTATCTTTACCCTGGATGATCTCCAGTGGTTGATATCGTGCTCGAAAAACAGGTATACTATCAGGCACGGCTGGTTTCTTTCGCTCTTTCTCGCCCCTCGAAATTCCCGTTTTCACTATAACGTCAGCCCGATTGAGAGCAGCCGGCAATTCACGGAGGGGTCCCGCGGGGAGCAAGCGCCCGTTGCCGAAAGGTTTGGCCTCGTCCAGCAGGACAATATTGACGTCACGAAATAGCCGCCGGTGCTGGAAGGCGTCATCGAGAACAAGGACATCGACGCCGAATTTTTCAATGGCCAATTGGCCCGAAACGAAGCGATCAGGACCGGTAAGCACAGGAATCCCGGGGACAGCCGCAGCAATCAAAACCGGCTCATCCCCTGCCGCATCAGGATCAATTAGGACGTCTGTTCCATCGGAGACGGCATTGCCGCTCGTTGTCAGGCGGCCTCCATAGCCCCTGCTCAGGACGGCAGGGCGGAAGCCGCGCGCTTTCAATCCGTTGGCGGTGAGGACTGTCATGGGCGTCTTGCCTGTGCCTCCGGCGGTAATGTTACCGATACTAATCACCGGACATGGAAGTTTAACCTGCTTGAGAATACCCCGATCATACAATTGATTTCTTAATGCCACGATTGCTCCATAGGCAAAGGAAAAGGGCAGCATAGAAATCAAAAAAAGATGGGTTCGCGCCAGCGGTCCTTCCGGATACCAGTATGATCCAAGTTTAGTATGTAGACTGTTCATTGCTGATCAGAGAAGGGCCGGGAGTTTTGCGTAACAACGAAAGATGGTTTGCATGCGGCGAATCAAATGTTTTTCGCCGTTCCGAGATTGATCTTAACATTACTTTATTAATCATAATTATGTGTAAATTTACCAGAAGCGAAAAAGATTTTTGAGCCTCAGCGAAGCCATCTTTCTGCCAAATCTCAGGTCAGCGAGGAGGAGAGGAAGAAGCATCATCCTCGCTGAATTGCATCTGGTAGAGCTTGAAATATTCGCCCTTTCTCTCAAGAAGGTATTCGTGGGTTCCCTCCTCGACGATCTTGCCATTAACCAGGACAATGATCCGGTCGGCGTTTCTGATTGTCGAGAGGCGATGGGCGATCATTAGGGTGGTCCGGCCGGTCATAAGGTTATCCAGGGCCTCTTGTACCTCGATTTCCGCTTCGGTGTCGAGGGACGAGGTGGCCTCATCGAGGATGAGAATCGGGGCGTCCTTGAGGATGGCCCTGGCAATGGAAATACGCTGCCTCTCGCCGCCGGAAAGTTTCGTGCCCTGTTCCCCTATTACGGTGTCGTATCCCAGGGGAAGCTGGACGATGAAGTCGTGGGCATATGCGGCCTGGGCGGCCTGGATGATTTCTTCCTCACTTCTTTGGATATCCCCATAGGCGATGTTATTTTTTACTGTGTCGTTAAAGAGGATGGTCTGTTGTGTTACCATGGCAATCTGTTCGCGGAGGGATTCGATGGTAACATCCCTCACATCATGCCCGTCGATCAATATCCGCCCGCCCGAGACATCGTAGAAACGGGGGATGAGGTTGACCAGGGTGGTTTTCCCGCCGCCGCTCATGCCGACAAAGGCCACGACTTCACCGGACCTTATGGACAGGTTGATATTTTTCAGAACGGCGGTTTCTTCGTAACGGAAGTTGACATTTTCGATGTCGATCCCTTGGGAGATCCTGGGAAGTGGAACCGCCTGCTCGCTGTTGCTGATCTCCGGCTCCATATCGATGATGCTGAATACGCGCTGGGCCCCGGCTATGCCCTGTTGAATCGTATTATTCATGTTTGTCAGACGTTTAACCGGTTCGTAAAGCATAATCAGGGCGGTCAAAAAGGAGAAGAATGTTCCCGGCGTGGCGCCGCCCTTGATTACCTGGAGGCCGCCATAAAGGATAATCGCGGCGATGCCGATCCCCCCCAGGAATTCCATGAAGGGACTTGAGGCGGCATTGATGGATACGGCCTTGATATTCAATCTGAAGAAACGTTCGTTTTCTTCAGAAAAGCGTCTATTTTCATAGTCTTCCATGCCGAAGGCCTTGACGATTCTCGTGCCGGAGATTGTTTCATGCAGGAGGGTCGTCAGGGTTCCCATGGTAATCTGGGTGCGGGTGGCCACGCTTCGCATCTTCTTTCCGAATTTAACAATCGGGTAGATGATCAGGGGAAAGACGAACATGGCAATGACGGCGAGTTTCCAGTCCCGGTAAAAGATGACAAAAACAAGCCCGATCAGTGTAAAAGAATCCTTGAACATCGTGGTCACGGCATCCGAAACGGCCCCCTGGAGCGTTCCGGCGTCGTTGGTAATCCGGGACATTAAAACCCCGGTAGGATGTTTTGTAAAAAAGGAAAGGGACTGTTTTTGAATCTGTTGGTAGAGCCTGCTCCGCAGATCGGCCACCACCCGGAGGCCGATGTAATTCATCAGGACCATTTGTCCATAACTGCACAATCCCTTGGCCGTATAGATAAAAATGACGACAAGGGGAATCCAGGTGAGCATCTGGGCGTCTTTTTTCAGGAAGATGCCGTCCAGGGCCGGTTTGACGAGAAAGGCGAGGCCCGAAGTGGAGGCGCCAACGACGAGCATGCACAACAGGGCCAGAAAAAATCTGCCCTTATGAGGTCTGGCCAGCGCCAAGAGGCGCTTGAAGATATCCATCTAAATTATCTCCAGTGCTAATTGGGCCGTCCGCTCAGCCGCCCCCGGACTTCCCAGCTTCTCTCTGATCCCGGACAGGTCCTTCCGGATCTGTGTTTTTCTTTTGTCATCGGTCAGGATCGCCAGCAGTTCCTTTGCCATCCGTTCCGGATTGACGTCCTTCTGGATCAACTCCGGGACGATAGTCCTCCCGGCAATGATATTTGCCATGCCAATGTGGCTCACATTCACGAATAGCCGTCCCATCAGAAAGGAGAAAGGGGAAATCTTGTAGACAATGATCATGGGTGTGCCAATCAGGGCGGTTTCCAGTGTGGCCGTGCCCGAGGCGACCATGGCCGCATCGCAGACGGCCAGGACATCGTAGATCTCATTGCGGATGATCTTTATGTTGAGATCATCCTGATAAGGCTGGAGCATTGCGGCGATATAATCCTGATCCAGTGTGTCGGCCAAAGGGAGAACAAACTGCACCGCCGGAAGCTCTTCCTTTAAAATCAGGGCTGTTTTGAGCATTTCCGGAAGCAGTTTTGTCACCTCGCTCAACCTGCTCCCCGGCAGGATGCCTACGGTGGTTGCTCCGTCTTTAAGATCGAATTTATGCAATGCCTCCGGCCTCGTATGGGCGGTTTTTACAACATCGAGGAGCGGATGTCCCACGAATACAGCATCCATCCCGGCCTGATGATACATTTCGGCTTCAAAGGGCAGGATGACGGCCATTTTTGCTACGTATTTCTTGATTTGCCAGATTCTCCCCCGGCGCCATGCCCATACCTGGGGACTTATGTAATAAAATACCTTGATTTCTTTCTTTGTAGCCGCCTTTGCCAGAGGCATGTTGAAATCCGGATAATCGATCAGGATAACCAGGGCCGGGCGCTCTTCAAGGAGGGATTTCTTCAGGCGCCTCATGACCCCGAGGATCATACCCAATTTGGAGAACACCTCGGTCAGGCCAACGACGGCCATGTCTGACACGTCGGCAATCTGCCGGACTCCCGCCGCTTTCATCTTCGGGCCCCCGACGCCATAGAATTCAAGGGAGGGATCAAGACGGTGCATGGCCCGGACGAGGTTGGCCCCATGAAGGTCCCCCGAGGCTTCCCCGGCAACGATCATGACTTTCCTGGTATCAGACTTACCTATCGACATTGACGTTGAATGTCGATAGGTAAGTCTGATACCATCCTTGCCTTTGCCTTCTCCATCTCCCCGGAAATATTTAAGGCCAGTTCCAGGGCATCCCGGCCATCCCTTCCGGTAACTAGAGGCGTCGAGCTGTTCCGGACGGAATCGACAAATGAGCGGATCTCTTCTTCCAGAGGGTCATGCTGGATCACCTCCACAGCATTGCTGATGATATCCACTTTGCCTTTTTCGCTTATCTTTTTGCTAAGGGAAACAAGTTCCCGCTTACTGTAATCGACGGCATGATAACCTTCGATGCCGAAAAAGCGGATCTTCTGCATGGTTTTCCCCGTAACGCGACTGGCCGTGATATTGGCCACACAACCGGTTTTGAATCTCAGGCGTACGTTGGCAATATCTGCCTGCTCGGAGAGAACGGAAACACCTACAGCGTCGATCGCTTCAATGGGTGAGTTGACAAAATGAAGAATAATATCGAGGTCATGGATCATGAGATCGAGGATAACATCCACATCCGTTCCTCTTTCGAAGAAGGGATGGAGGCGGTGGGCTTCGATGAAGAGGGGTTTGTCTATTACTTTGGCTAAAGCGATGACCGCCGGATTGAATCTTTCCACGAACCCGACCTGGAGGAGGGCACGGTTTTTTTCCGCGACGGCAATCAGTTCATCGGCCTCATGAAGAGCAACGGTGATCGGTTTTTCCAGTAGGACGTGAACGCCGGCGTCAAGAAAGGTTTTGGCCGTCTCATAATGAAACGGCGTGGGGACGGCAATACTGACGGCATCGACATAACCGAGCAAGTCACGATGATCGGAGTAGGACCGACAAGCATATTGTTCGGCAGCCCGGCATGCCCTGTCCTCAATAACATCTGCTACCGCCGTAATAACGCAGCCTTCCAGGTTGCGGTATTTTTGCAGATGGTAATTGCCAAGGTGGCCGATGCCAATGACGCCGATACGGATGTCCTTCATTACCGACAGATGCCCCGCTGTGAATTCTCAATGAAATCAATAAACTGACGAACTTCCGGGATATCGGCCACTTCCGTTTTCACCTTCGCGATTGCCGTTTTCAGCAATAGGGATGATCTGAAAACAAGGCGGTAGGCCTGCTTCAATGACTGGATTGTTTCTACCGAGAAGTTTCTCCGTTTAAGGCCTACCATGTTCAAGCCGTATAGCTTGGCCATATTTCCTGAGGCCATGGTAAAGGGAGGGACGTCTTTGGCGACGGCGGAACAGCCTCCGATGATGCAATGGGCGCCGATGCGGGTGAACTGGTGAATACCCGTCAGTCCCCCGATGATGGCGTTATCCTCGACATGTATGTGTCCGGCCAGGTTGGCGGCATTGGCCATGACAATACGATTGCCAAGTTTACAATTGTGGGCGACATGACAATAGGCCATCAATAAATTGTAGTCTCCCATAATGGTTACCCCGATATCTGCCGAGGTTGCCCGGTGAATCGTCACATACTCCCGGATCGTGTTGTAATTCCCAATGATTGTCCGGGTGGCCTCTCCTTTGAATTTCAGGTCCTGGGGGACGGCGCCGATGGAGGCGAATTGAAAAATTCGACAGCCCGCACCGATATCCGTCTGACTATCAATCACGACATGAGGGCCGATAATCGTGTTTTTACCAATATTTACATCAGAGCCGATAATAGAGTAAGGGCCAACCTCTACGCCCTCCTCGATATGGGCTTCCGATGAGATGATGGCGGTGGGATGGATCTTCATGGGTTAGCTATTTCCCCTTCCTTTTCCTTGATAATTTTTTCAAGAACTTCGACGCGCTGGTTGAGGGCGGTGATGTTATTTCTCATTTCCGGGAGTTTGGGAAGAGTTGTAACCACCCTTCGCCATTCCCGGTACGGCTGCTGGGGCGAGCCGGCGTAAATCTGCCCCCGGGGAATATCCTTATGGATGCCTGCTCCTGCGGCAATCATGGCATGGTCGCCGATGTTGAGGTGACCAACCACCCCGGCCTGACCGCCGATCATGACGCTTTCCCCGATTTTTGTGCTGCCCGAAATGCCGACTTGGGCAACAATGATCGAGTTTGCTCCGATCACAACATTGTGAGCGATCTGGACCAGATTATCGATTTTGACGCCCCTATGTATCCATGTTCTGCCGAGGGTTGCCCGATCAATAGTTGTATTGGCGCCGATCTCGACATCGTCATCGATCTGGACTACCCCCACCTGGGGAATCTTCCGGTTTTCCTGCCCTGGCATGGCGAAACCAAAGCCATCGCTGCCGATAACCACTCCCGCATGGAGAGTGACCCGTTTACCGATGATGCATCCCGGGTAGACTGTCACATTGGGATAAAGGACAGATCCCTCGCCAATAGTAACGTCGCAGTCGATAACGACGCCGGGATAGAGGACGACATCTTTTGCGATCCGGGCTCTGGGGCCTATATAAACATGCGGGTAGATCGAGGCTTCAGCGGATACAGCGGCGTTTTCTCCTATGAACGCCAAGGGGTGAATGCCTGCCTTTGGTTGTGGTCGCCCATAAAAATATTCGAGAAGCTTACCGAAGGCAACATAGGGATCCTGGACCACAAGCAAGTTCTTGCCGGTGCTCTCGGTCCCTGGCTTTACCAAAATAGCAGATGCCCTTGTAGTTAAGAATTTTTCCCTGTATTTAGGGTTGGCGAAAAACGAAATTTCCCCGTCTTCCGCCTCATCGAGACTATTAACCCCGCGGATCAGGACGTTGGCGTCACCGATGATTTTACCGTCCAGCAGGACGGCCAGTTCGCGTAAAGTCTTTTCCAAAAACACACTACCTTGACTTTCTAAGCTTGTTGAATTCTTGAGTAACCCTTTGTGTCAGGTTATTGTCCTTGGCATGGAAAACAACAGTAGGGTTGCTTATGTCCATGATGAGGGTGTAGCCTTCCTTCTCGCCGATACTGCCTACGATCTTCATGATTTCCGGGATGTTCTTGGTCAGGAATTCCTGTTCGCGAGCTTGCATGTCTTCATTGGCGTCCTTCAGCAGGTCCTGATAATCCCGAAACTTTTTCTGATAGGCCTGTTCCTTGTCTTTCATGGCTTTTTCGGTGAGGACGGGCCGCTGCTTTTCCATTTCATCCTTGAGTTTCTGCAATTCTTTTTCTTTATCTTGTTTAGTCTTTGTGACCTTTTCTGCAGTCTTGTTAAATTCTTCGATAGTTGCCTTACCAGCATCGGAATTCATCATTACTTCTTTTACATTAATAAAACCGATTTTTTCAGCACTTGCTAATTGAGGATTCCCCAAAGAAAGGGAAAAAGCAAGACCAACCACAATTGCAAAAAATAGATATTTTCTCATCATCATCCTCCAGATATATTAGTCATTACATCATCATACCCATGGTGAATTCCCATCTGCTCGGATCTTCACCAGGCTTTCTGTCCAATACATATCCCCATTCAAGCCGCAGCGGCCCGGCTGGAGAATACCAGCGGATACCAGCTCCGGCTGTTTGCCGCATGTCACCGAGATGATATCCTCCGTCCCAGGCGTTGCCCGTATCATAGAACACGACACCCTTCATGCCGGCGTTTTTGATGAGGGGAAAAACAAAATCGGCATTGAAACACAGCATAGTTGTGCCGCCGATCAGGTCGTTCGTAACCGGATCTCTTGGCCCGACATCTCTTAACCCCCTCAGGGTGCCTATCCCTCCCAGGTAATACCTTTCGTAAACGGGAAGTTGTTGGTCCTGGTTGGGTTGTAGAAAGCCGATGCGTCCCCGGACGTCAAAGACGGTTTCTAAAGGCAACGGAAAGAACCAGGCCGTAGTGCCTGTATACTTGGTGAAACTTGTAGACCCCCCCAACGGCCCGCCGGCCTGAAGGATGGTGCCCGCATTTTTCGAACCGGTGGTGGGGAAAAAGTTGTCGTCTGTCGTGTCCCGGGAGAGGGTGAACCCCATACTACTGGTCGTGGCATTCCCTGCCTGCTGCTGGATATAGCTGGATGCGGTGGATTGAATATCCCTCACATTCGTAAATGCCAGGGTATATGAGACGTATCCCATGATTCTCTCCCAGAGGGGATAGCCGAAAACGGCGCCCAAGCCCTGTGTACCCAAATTGTAAGTATCGTAGCTGCGGGTGGAATTCCAGAGATCAAACTTGCTCCACAGGGGGATGTCAAAGAGCCAGGGTTCGGTAAAGGATAGATCATACATGCTGGACACCGAGCCAAGATTGGCTTTCAGGCTCAGGGATTGCCCCCGGCCGAAGAGATTCTCCTGGGAAACCTGGGCCATGACCATCGCCTTGTCCAGGGCGCTATATCCTGCGCCCATACTGACCATACCTGTCGGCTTTTCCTTGACGCGGATATTGACATCGGCGAGGGTGTCATCAGGACCCTTTTCTGATTGAAAATCCACTTCCTCAAAATATCTCATCCGCATCAGATTCTTGTAACTGTCTTTCAGATTTGTACTGCTGTAAAGGTCTCCTTCCGTGATCAAGATATTTCTCCTGATGATCTTGTCCCTGGTCTTGGTGTTTCCCGATAGAGATATCCGGTTGAAATAGACCGTATTACCTTTCTTGATCTGATAGGTGACATCTACGGTAAGGTCCTTCTCGTTGACTCTGGTCATGGGAGATACATCAGCGTAAGCATAGCCTTCGTCATTACAGGCCTGGGTCAACAGTTCCATATCTTTGATGATGGCGCCGCGATCAAAATTATCCTGTTTTTTAATATTCAACTTACCCATAAGTTCCGAACGGCTTATCTTCAAAGAGTCACCGGCAATGTCCGCCCTGCCGATTTTAAACCTCCGTCCTTCGGTGACAGGTATCTTGATGTAGATACCTTTTTTGTCAAAGCTGATATTCGGGTCCCCCACGTGGGCGTTGATAAACCCGTTATTCAGGTAAAAGGCATTGATCTTGTTGACGTCCTGCTTGAGATCGTCTTTTTTGAGGAGGCCCGAATCGGTAAAGTAATGAAAAAATCCCTGCTCTTCGGTCTTCATTAATCCCTTGAGTTCTTTTTCCCGGAAAGCCTGGTTTCCCTCGAAAGAGATCCTTTTAATGTAGGTTCTGTCATTTTCCTTGATGTTGAAGATAACACGAATGTCTTTTTCTTTTTCCTTCTCGATGTTATAGGTGATTTCGGCGTTGTAATAGCCCTTGTTATCATAAAGGCTTTTGATCTTCTCGATCGAGGAGGTAATCTTTTCCCTATTCAGGGCCTGACGGGTCTTGAAAGACAGGGCAGCTTCAATATCTTTGGTGTCAAGCTTCTTGTTTCCTTTGATTTGAATATCCGTGATGAGCCCCTTTTCCTTCACAATGAAGATAATGACACGGCCTTCTGCTGTTTCCGTGACGTCGGCGACTACGTCGTCAAAATATCCAAGTTTGTAGATTGCCTTGATATCATCGGCAAGACCGCTCTCGGAGTAAGTACTTCCCTGGGTGCTCTTGAGCACCTGATTGATGGCGCTGCTTTCAATCTTCTTGTTTCCCTGAAAACTGATGCTGGCGATCCGTTGGGTTGCGGCTATCTTGATCAGGATGTCCCCGCGTAGTTGGGCGGTTATGGAGGAGATGCTTTCCGGACCTTTCCCCTGGGCGGAATATGGCGACAGAAATTTACCGGCCGTTATGTCATAAATCCTGACATCTACATTCAGTCTTTCCCCTAATTCGGTCAGGGTTCCGGAGACGACGTATGCCGACCCCGTGAGCTTGCCCATGGAAACGATGGTTGTATCATCGGCCTTTCGATCGGCCATGAGTTGCATGATCTTTTCCTTGGGGGTGAGCTGAACATTTTTTGCCTTGCTTAACTCCCGGGCAAGGTTGTCATAAAGGGCCCCCTGCAGAAAGGCCGCCGGACTTTTACTGTAGACAGTGAAGGGCAGCAGGGTTACCTTAATGGGTTCAGCCGCCGAAATAGCTGCCGGGTGAAGAAATGTCACCGCCAACATAAGAAGGATGATACAGCCTATGGATGTCGCCGTTATTTTATGTCGATGAGATGTCATATGTCCTTCCATCGCGGAGGCCGACCCTTTTTTGCATGCGGTCCGCCAGGCTTTTGTTATGGGTGACCACCACCAACGTAATCTTTTTTGAGATGTTGAGTCCTAACAGGATGTCTTCTATCTTTTTTCCTGTTTCCGTGTCAAGGTTTCCTGTAGGTTCATCGGCAAGAAGAATGTCGGGTTCCATGGTCAGCGCCCTGGCGACGGCTACCCGCTGTTGCTCTCCGCCGGAAAGCTCGCCCGATTTATGGGTGAAACGGTGACCGAGCCCTACACTCTCCAGCAGAGATTCCGCCCGCTTTTTCGCCTCTCGGCGGGAAAGGCCATGAATTAGGGCCGGCATCATGGTGTTTTCCAGGGCGCTGAATTCGGGAAGCAGATTGTGAAGCTGAAAGACAAAGCCGATCTTTCTGTTCCTGAACTCGGCAATTTTATTGTCACCCCAGGAGAAGATATCGATATCATCAAAGAGGACTGTTCCGGAAGTGGGATGATCAAGGGCGCCCAAGATATGGATCAACGTGCTTTTCCCGGCCCCGGAAACTCCCAGCATGGCCAGGGACTCTCCCTTATTGATTTCGAGGTTCAAGCCCTTTAACACCTCGATATGGTTGCCGTCTTTGATAAATGTTTTTTTCAGATCGCTAACCCGGATCACTAATCGTACCTCAAGGCTTCGGCCGGATCCAGTCTCGAGGCGCGCAGGGATGGATAGATTGTCGAGATGAAGCAGATTGTCATGGCGCCGATGATGATCATGGCAACGTCGCCGTAATTAACCTTCGAAGGCAGTTCCGTCAGATAGTACACATCTCCGGGGAGGATTTTTATACCAAAAAGGCGCTCCACATGCAACGATATAC
>Ga0247842_10003286_pt1 | contig 22130 bp, 24 predicted proteins | sample LaCruzMarch2015__3_FD_192411 | JGI IMG/M metagenome (GOLD analysis project Ga0247842, IMG submission 192411) | Freshwater microbial communities from meromictic Lake La Cruz, Castile-La Mancha, Spain - LaCruzMarch2015_19m | ecosystem: Environmental > Aquatic > Freshwater > Lake | place: Spain...
AGAATCCGAGCATCCTCTACTTGTTCATTTACTTTTTGCTGGTGGTTGCGTTTACGTTCTTCTACGTATCCGTCACATTCAAAGTGGATGACCTTGCCGAGCAGATTCAGAAGCGCGGCGGCTTTGTCCCGGGCATCCGCCCCGGACGTCAGACGGCGGAGGTGCTGCAGCGCACGAGCAATCGTTTGAATCTGTGGGGCGGCATCTTCCTCGGCCTCATCGCGGTGATTCCGCTCATCTTCACCAAGTTTTCTACCCTGAGCCGCGCCGACCTCATCATCTCCGGTTCCGGACTCATCATCGTGGTGGGTGTCGTGATGGAATTAATCCGGCAGATTAATGCACAGTTACTGGCGCATGACTACGATAAGTTGGTGTAGAAGGATGCAAAGTATGTAAGGTAGGTAAAGTAGGTAAGGTAAGTACGATAAGTACGATAAGAGGAACGCTACTGATCCAGTGAACCTGTTAATTGATGCAGTAGGTACGAGGTGCGATTGACGCGCGCAAGGAGTTTTTGATATTGCTCTGAAGTCAGATAAAGAAGATCGAGAGAAAGCTCCAGAAAATTATCAACTTCCGCGGCAGATGCGTAGGCTCTTTCGTAGTAAATACGTCGATGAGCTGCCGTACGCATTCTTGAGCCTTCTGCAATCTGGGCGCCAATTGATGATGATGCTCTCCGCAGCTGACTCGTCAGACCGAAACGTTCATGCGATGGAAACGAGGTGGTGACTTTGTAGACATGAATTGTCAGATCATGAGCCTCTTGCCAGACAATGAGCTTTCTGAATCCATCTTTGAAACGCTGGAAGATCATGTGTACGAACGTACACCTCACAGTCCGTGGCGTCAATCATTTGCGCAAATTACCTACCTTACCTACCTTACCTTCAATACTTTCCTTACTTTCCTATGGACTTAGTCTTGTTCGGAATCCAGGGTAGCGGCAAAGGAACCCAAGCCAAGCGTCTCTGCGCGGAGTTCGGGTATGAGATGTTCGAGGCCGGCGGGGAGCTGCGCAAGATCGCCGCTTCCGGTTCCGCGCTCGGCAAAACCGTGAAGTCCTACATCGACGTAGGCAAGCTCGTGCCCTTCGCGATCATTATGCAGGTGGTCAAAGAGGCGATTTTGGCCCGTCCCAAAACCCAGAAGATCCTCTTCGACGGGATTCCCCGTGACGAGGAGCAGATGCGTTCATTCGATCAGATCATGGCCGAAGTCGGCCGGGAGTTCTGCTGTATCGAGATCACGCTGACGGAGGAGGAGGGGGTGCAACGCATCCTCGGCCGTGCAAAGGTCGAAGGCCGCAAAGACGATGCCGACGAAACGATTATTCGCCGCCGCATGAAGACGTTTTTCGAAAAGACGAAGCCTGTGATCGGGCAATACAAGGCTCAAAGAAAGCTTTCGGAGGTGGATGGCAAAGGGACGGTGGAGGAAGTGTACGAAGCGATGAGGAAGCTTGTTAGCTGATTAGCTTCTTAGCTTATTAGGGTCGGGATTTTCCTCTGGTCAGACCCTGAAAGTGACCTAAGAAGCTAAAAAGCTACAACCTAAAAAGCTATACTCTTCGTATGTCCCGTTTCCAGATCTTCAATGAGAAAGAAGTTGCGTCCCTGCGAAAGGGCGGCAAGATTCTTCATGATTGCCTGGCGCACGTGGCGGCGCTCGTGGAACCCGGTGTGACGACGGGGTTTCTCGATTCCATGGCCGAGGCATTCATCCGCGATCACGGGGCGATTCCCGGATTCAAGGGATATCAGGGGTTTCCCGCAACGCTCTGCACTTCCCGAAACGATGTCTGCGTGCACGGTATTCCAAGTGCAGAAGAGCTTCAGGAGGGCGACATCATTTCGATTGATTGCGGCGTCGTGCTCGACGGGCTCAATACCGATGCCTGCATCACGGTGCCCGTGGGCGCCATTTCTCCGCAGAAACAAAGTCTGATGCAAACTACTGCAGAAGCGCTGGAGCAGGCGGTTCAGGTGGTGAAAGCCGGAGTGCACGTGGGCGATATTTCGGCAACCGTGGAGCGGGTGGCGCGTGCGCGCGGATTTTCGCCGGTGCGTGCCCTCACAGGACACGGAGTCGGGACAACGCTCCATCAATTCCCCGATATTCCCAATGTGGGAACGGCAAAAACAGGTCCGGTCCTGCCTGCAATGACCCTCATCGCTATCGAACCGATCATTTCTGCAGGGAGTGATGCGATTCTTGAAGGAGAGGACGGATGGACGATTTACGTGAAGGATCATGCACTCGTGGCGCACTTCGAACACACGGTGCTCGTACTGGATGGAGGCAATGAGGTGCTGACTTGAGCGCGGAAGGGCAACCTACGGTTTCCCTCCCGCGAACCCACCTTTCCCTCATTTGAGTCGCTCCAGCGGTGGGTCCTGCCGGAGGCACCCACCGCTTCGCGACAGTTGTTTGTTTACGAGAACATTGTTTTCGCCATGTATACGTGTGTACGATGTCTAAGTGCGATCGCGCATCATGTGTAATATGTTTATATAATACTTTGTATGTTTCGCAATACAAATTTCCATCTTCATGGCAAAAGAGCCACCAATTGCTTGCTGGCGCAGAAATCGCTCTGTAGGATGCCTCGGCTTTGGTTCGTGTTTTTTCTTGCGATCTGTGTCGAAACAAGACGTGATCGAACTCATCGGCGTTGTGGAGGAAACTTTCCCAAATGCCATGTTCCGAGTTCGTATCACGAGTGACCAGGCTAAGAATCACGAACTCCTCTGTCACTTGGCCGGACGTATGCGGGTGAATCGCGTTCGCATCCTCCCCGGCGATCGGGTGAAAGTGGAGATGACGCCCTATGATCTCAAGAAAGGGCGCATCGTCTACCGCTTCTCTGCAGATCGTCCTCCCCCCGGTCCTGCGACACCGTCCACTCACTGAATTTCTCTTTTCATCTTTATCTCATGAAAGTTCGTGCCTCCGCCAAGCCCATCTGCAAAGATTGCCGTCTCGTCATCCGACGGAGCGGCAAGGGCAAAATGGTGCGCCGCATCGTCTGCCGCAAGAATCCGAAGCATAAACAGCGCCAAGGATAACTTTCCACTTTCAACTTTCCACCTTTCTCTCCTCATGATCCGCGTTTCCGGAGTCGTCCTCCCCGGCCAGAAGCACATCGTCATCGCCCTGACACACGTCAAGGGCATCGGGCGTCCGCTGGCCTCGAAGATTTTGGAGGAACTCCGCATTCCGCTCACCAAGAAAGCAGATGCACTTACGGAAGAGGAGCAGGCGCGCATCCGCGTACGCGTGGAGCGCGAGACGGTGGAAGGCGAACTCACGCGCAAAGTCTCGATGGACATCAAGCGTCTGCAGGACATCGGCACGTGGCGCGGTTACCGTCATCGCAAAAAGTTGCCGGTGCGCGGCCAGACATCGCGCCGTAATGCCCGCACGAAGCGCGGCAAGAAGAAGACAGGTCTCTCCGGTCGTTTGACCCTCACGAAGACCTAAACCCCTCACTCTGCTATGGCTGATTTACCCCAAAAGACACCGGCCCCCGATTCCGCTCCACTCCGTTCTGCTACGCCGGGCAAGCCTGCCTCCGCCAAGGCTTCTCCAGCCGATAAATCTGATACAGCGAAGAGGGATGTGCTCACGGAGCAACTCGAAGGAAGTGCGAGTGCCGAAGGCGCAGACGTGAAGGCCGGTCCCAAAATCCGCCGCAAGAAAATCAAGAAGTCCGTGCCTCAGGCACGCGTCTGCATTCATGCCGGCGAGAACAACACAATCGTGACGTTCACGGATTTGGATGGCAACAAGCTGGGTGGCTCCAGCGCCGGCATGGCCGGCTTCAAGGGTTCCCGCAAATCCACTCCCTACGCGGCGAAGGTCGCGGCAGAGAAAGCTGCGGAGCTCATGCAGGGGTACGGTGTTCAATCCGTCACGGTCGAAGTGAAAGGACTCGGACCCGGACGCGAGCAATCCATCCGCGGACTCCAGAGCGCCGGTCTCAATCTGGATGCCATCATCGATACGACACCGATCCCTCATGGCGGAGTGCGTCCGCCCGGACGGCGACGCGTGTAATCCTTCCGATTTTTTCTCAACTCTCTCACTCCTCTCATGAAGTACACAGGTCCAAAGGCGAAACGGTGCCGCCGGCAGGGTTCGAACATCTACGGTTCGGACAAGTACGACAAAATCCTGCAGCGCAAGCCCTATGGTCCCGGCAAAGGGCCGAAGACGCGCCCCACGCGTCCGTCGGAGTACTGCAAGCAGCTCAAAGAGAAGCAGAAGGCCCGCGATATGTACGGTCTCAGTGAGCGGCAGTTCCGCATTCTGTATGCCGAGGCGACCAAGAAGGCGGGGCAGACGGGCGAGACCTTCAAGCAGCTTTTGGAACGCCGGCTCGACAACGTCATCTACCGGGCCGGACTGGCACTCACGCGCTTGCAGGCACGGCAGTTCGTGGGCCATGGGCACTTTCAGGTGAATGGCGTGCGTGTGTCGATTCCGTCGTACCGCGTGCGTCCCGGTGAGGTGATCGTGCTGCGCGAGCGCAACAAGCGGTCTCCCGTCTACGGGACGATTGCCGATGCTCATGAAAAGTACATGCCGCCCAAGTGGCTCAAGGTCGATAGCGGCGCCATGAAGGTCGAAGTCGTGTCCCTCCCGCTGCCCGAAGATGCCGAACAGGCCATCGACGTCCGGCAGGTGGTCGAGTTCTACTCTCGTACGTAAAACTGTTTCAACCTTTGCCCGCGCTTTTGGTTCTATCAGGAGTGCAGGCACCCATTTCCTTCCTTCCCGTCTTATGCACATCATTCAGGAAGAAATTGGTCTCCCCACCTACAGCGTCACACCGTTGACGAAAGGGGACTCCACCCACGCGATCTTCGCGATTGGGCCGCTCCCGCCGGGTTACGGGATGACCCTCGGGAATGCGCTGCGTAGAGCGCTTCTCTCCAGTCTTCCGGGAGCTGCCGTGCTCTCGATGCGCATACAGGGTGCTCAGCATGAGTACTCCACGATCAAGGGCGTACAGGAGACCATGGTCGATGTCGGACTCAACCTGAAGCGCCTCAAGATGCGCAAGCACAATAAAGATCTGGAGGTGATCACACTGCAGATCAAGGGTCCGAAAGTCGTGACGGCCGAAGATCTGAAGGTTTCTTCCGACATCGAGATCCTCAACAAGGATCTGCCCATTCTCACTATCGAGAAGGGCGGAGCGATCGACATGCAGATCACCGTCGGCAAGGGGGTGGGCTACGCGCCTGCCGCAGAGCGCAATAAGAAGCAGAACGAACCCGGGCTCATTCACATCGATGCGATCTTCAGCCCGGTCGAGAAAGTGCGCTTCTCTGTCGAGACGGCCCGCGTGGGTCAGCGCACGGATCTGGAGAAACTCATCCTCGACGTACAGACCAACGGATCCCTCTCTGCCGAAGAGGCGGTGCAGTTCGCATCACAGCTCCTCAAGAGTTACTTCGAGTACTTCGGTTCCACCGAAAAGGTGGTGGAGCCCGAGTTCATCGCCGATTTCTCGCGCGCAGGTCCGCAGGTGGGTGAAGCGGGGGTCGATACGGGCGCGAAAGAGAGCTACACGCCGATTGAAATCCTCAATTTCTCGCCCCGCACGCTCAATGCCCTCATCAATGCGGGCGTTGGCTCGATCGAGCAGCTCACCAAGTGCACCGAAGCGGCGCTCAGCAATTTCCGCGGATTCGGTGCCAAGGCACTGGATGAAGTGAAGCAGACGCTCGGCGAACGCGGCCTCAAACTCTCCGAGGAATCTTTGGACAATTAAGCCTCATTTCCGTTACTCTGCCACGCCTGACATGTCAGGCGTGGCCTGCCACTTCTCTCCTTCATGCGTCATCGTCTCTCCCGCCACCGGCTCGGACTCAAACCCGCTCACGGACGGATGTTCAAGCGCAATCTGCTGACATCCCTGCTCCTGTACGAACAGGTCCGCACGACGAAGCGCCGCGCGCAGGTGGTGGCGCCCATGGTCGATTCCATCATTGCCATGGCCAAGTCCACCGAGCCGCGCAATGCCATCCGTGCCATCAATCAGGTGGTGACAGACAAGAATGCCAGCCGCAAGATCATGGAGGTGTACATCAAGCGTTTCGCCTCCGTGCCGTCCGGCCTGACGCGCATCGTCCCCGTGGGGGCGCGCGTGGGTGACGGGGCGTCTGTCGTGGATTTCATGCTTGTGGAAGGGGAGCAGGTCACTCTCGAACCGAAGAAAGAAAAGAAGCCCCGTTCCACTCCCAAGAAATGAAGACCTCGACCCCCAAACCGCAGGCACTCAAATGGCTGCTGATCGATGCAGACGGTATGGTGCTGGGCCGGCTCGCCGCACGCGTGTCGCTGTTGCTTCAGGGCAAGCACAAGCCCGCCTTCTCTCCGCATCAGGCGTTTGGCGATCATGTGGTCATCATCAATGCCGAGAAACTCTCGTTCACTCCGGCCAAGTTCCGCCGTAAGACGTACTACACGCACTCGGGATACCTGGGGCATTTGCGCGCGATCCCTCTGCAGAGGATGTTCGAAAAAAATCCGACGGAACTCATCAGAGGTTCCATCCGCAACATGCTTCCCCGTAACCGGTTGCGTCCAATCGCGCTCAAGCGGTTGCACGTCTTCAAGGGTGCCACGCACACGTTCGAGGCGCAGAAGCCCGCTCCCACTACCCTCCGATAATCTATGACTTCCGAGCAAAAGAAGCGGCAGTACTTCAACGGGATCGGCAAGCGCAAGACGGCCATTGCCCGTGTGAAGCTGTACGAAGGGGGTTCCGGTGAGGCCACCGTGAACGGACTCAAGATCAAAGAGTACTTTCACACCGTGTTTCTGGTCGAGAATGCCCTGTCACCCATCACGCTCTCGAATCTGAAGGGGCGCATGGATGTCGAAGCTTTTGCCCATGGCGGTGGCAAGGCGGCCCAGTCCGATGCCGTGCGTCATGGCATCAGCCGCGCGCTCCTGCTGCTCAATCCCGAACTCCGCAGTGATCTCAAACATGCCGGATACCTGCGCCGCGATGCGCGCATCAAGGAACGCAAGAAGCCGGGCTTGAAGCGTGCGCGCCGTGCGCCGCAGTGGCAGAAACGGTAAACGAAAGGAGTACAAGGAAAACGAAGAGTTCAAAGAGTACGAGGATTTCTCTTGTTCCCAATCTTTGTTTTCTTTGTATTCCTTGTCCTCCTTGTACTCTTCGTATCGTGCTCTTTCCTCTTACGCAACGCCGAGTTTGACGTAATACAGGCTCTTTCCATCCTCCGTATCCAGAATGAACCGCGCATCGAGGCTCATGAGTTGCAGGATCGTCTGACACATTTTGAGGAGCATGGCGGGCGGCAGCATCACTCCGGCCTCCAGACACGTCGCACACAGCCCTGCAGCGTCCTTGCAGCGCAGGTAGGGCTCTCCGCGGGCCTGAATGACCTCACGGAGCGAACTCTGCACTTCGACGACGTAGCGCTCGATATAGGGCTCCAGTTCCTCCACGGCCAGTTCCTGCACCTCAGGAATCGCCTCAATGATATCGAGGTCTGTATGAATGGCATGGGCGATGCAGGCGTCGAGGGTCATGGGTGTTTGTGTGAGAAATCCAATCATTATAGCAGCAATGCCCTCCCAGGAGAAGGCCTGAATGTGAAGGAGAGTGGACATATTGGAGAAGATTTTTCATGGTTTGGAATGGATCACTTGTCTGGCTTGAACACAGCCTCGTAGAAATCGCCATACCGCTCACGGAGCACTGCGTCCGCCTTTTTGGCGGCTTCAGCAGATGGTGTCCTACTTCGCATATCCTGCATACGGTAAGGAATTCCATTGCCGCCATATTGGTGGAATTCGGGGTCCCCATTGAGGTCAAACCGCCCTACGACATTTCCGGAGAGACGAATATCGTCGTCCAAGGTGTCTCCTTCGGGAGGTCGCAGGACATCGGCAAGTTCCCGATTCAGATAGTCCGCCACCAGCTTGGCCTTTTTTCCGTGGCCGATGTAAACAGTTGCTTCTTTACCGGGAGCTCCGGCCCGTTTTCCTCCTCTGTGGCCAATCTTCCAGCCTGCCACCAATGATTCCTGTTCGAGTTTGCGCAGAATCGCGGCTATGCGCGCCCGCACCGCGAAATTCTCTCCATCAAAATTCAAGTGGAGCTTCCAACCGCTTTCAGGACGCTCCTGCCGGACAGCTTCAGCGCGCAAGTCGCGAACGGGTGCCAGTGCTTTTCGAAATTTATCGGTGAGCGGTGCTTGTTCCATTCCCCGTGTTTCGTCAGTTCCGGCCAGGATGAGAGATCCATTCTTTGTGCGAAAGATTTTGACGACTTGGGGCTTAAAATCACCAATACGCTTACAGAGCCATACTTTTGTTGCGGGCTCTCCTACAGATGGAAAGTGCACTGCTTCGGGGTCCGGTTGCAGCCGCTTGCCTGTCTGTTGCGGAAGGGATGCCGCAGAAACTTTTGCCCGAAGAGCGCCGATTTCCTTTTGCATGTTTCCCGAAGGAGGGTTCCATTCGGCTTCCATGACAGAGCGCATGCCGTGTAATTGTTTTAGTTGTTCTTCTGCGGCGGTGAGTTCAGATGCTTTCCATTTATTTTTCGCCGCGCATGAACGCACATAGGTCATCGCTTCATCCAGTGAATCAGAGTAGATCAAATCTTCTGGCGTATCCGGATTGCCCATATTCTTCACATGCTCCCTGAATGTTCGGAATGTGGCATTCATTGCGTCGATTTTTTGTTTTATGTACACGGTGCCGCGATCAAGCGTTTGCCTGTTCGGGGCCACGGAGGGGCGATTTTCCTTTGCATCAGTGGCTTGATTTCTTTTGCGGGGAGGCGGTGGTTCCGGTGTTCTGCTTTTCCACCCCACGGCTTTCCAGTCCTTGATCGTGGAAGCAGACAGTGTGCGCCATGTAGTTTGGCTTAGATCAAGACTGTAATCGCCGGCGCGCTGGTCCGCAGGATCGAGAGGATGGAGTATCGGCTCCAGCTGACCCTGTTCCCCGCGGTTAAACCGAATTTCGTACGGCCGGTTCGTCGGAATTTCGACACCCTTGCGTGATGTTCCTTTCTCGACAATCACGATGTGGCCTTCGGGCAGCATGTATTCCTTTCCCTGATGCCGTACCCGGTAGACCGCCAGACCCTCCGGTGTTTTTGTTTCGGTTTTTTCCGCATGTGCCGGAGGACGCTCTTTGCGGAGCGGAGGAGGAGGCGGAGGAGGTGCCCCGCACAGCCCTGCGTCCAGAATCAATTTCGTCTCCCTCATCGCACGTTCATGTGCCTGCTCCACAGGCATCGTCTTCTCGTGTTCCGCGCGCAATGCGTCGTAGATCGGTCCTTCTTTGAAGATGTTTTTCGTCATGTTGCCCTCATCGATGGCTCCGGGTTTGCTGTGCGAAGCAAGAATGGTGTCTGCAACTTCTTTGGGGAGTGGGCGGCCGAGGAGCTTCTCGGCGAGTGCGATGCGGGTGGCGTCATCGACAGGATCGGCCTTCAGCCCTTCCTTGAGTTCGAGTGTCATCTCACGCTGTTCTTGCTTTGGCTTCGTCTCCAATCCTACATTTCTCTCGAAGATACGGTTGTCCGCCTTTCGCAGAAGGCGCAATGAATAATCGAAATCAGGCACCTGTATCTGATCCTGCTTCGTGTACTTCTTCTCGAAAATCTGCACATCAAAATGCTCGCGGAGGTACTGCCGTAGTGCGGGATTCTTCGTTAGAAGTTCGAAATGTTCCTGCGTTAGGGGGCCGAGGCGCGCTTCGCCTCCTGCTTTCAGCACGCGGTGCATCTCGGAGAAGAACTTGAGGAGGGCACCGGGCGATTTGATGTGCCATGGCATGAGGTAACAGGAAAGGTACACATCCACGGATCGGTCCGCGAATGGCAGGTGCTCTCCCGATGCGGCAACGAGTTTCACGCGGGATCCATCAATCGGTTTCTTGAGCGCATCCGGTGCTTTGCCCCACAGCGTTAAATCCGGCGAGAAGCCTTTCGGATGGCCGACGGGAAAACCCAAGCGCGGATCGACGCAGACGTACGTGGTTTCGGGGTACTCCATCGTGAGCCGGGTCCCCAATGAAGGTTCAAGGGCATGCGTGACGCCGCTTCCGATGTCCACGATGTACTTCCCGCGGAGCCGCTGCATGACTCCTTCCACACTCTCTTGCTCTGGAAAGAGAAATTCTCTGTACTCCTCATCCCGCCGCCCCGTTGACGGTATTGTTGACGGTTTTCCCAAGAACTTTCGCGCCTGCTCGGACACAGAGTGAAATGTACTCTTCACTCCACGTTTCCATCGCTCCATAGTTGTGGGGAGTCCGCTGAGGTCTAGAGTTTTGAAAGGAGCTGTCGGTGATATGGGAGGTTTTGGTGTGAAGTCGAATTCATTTCCTTCCCCGTTTCTCGCATGCCAAGAACCGTCGGGCAATTGCTTCACGGTGTAGCCCTCTTGCTGCAGGCGGATGACTTCGGGAGGTTTCACTTTCGGTTCCAGCTCGGGTGTTCCACGTTCCTTTCCCGCTGTTTCGGTGTCTGCCGGGATCTTCACAGGTTGCGAAGTACCAACATCAGTCTTCACCGTACCGTGTCCGATCTTCAAGGCTCTCACCCCCGCATGCCCCACTTTCAGCGCCCCGACAGAGATATATGAGTGCAGTAACTCGTCGCCGAAATTCTTGAAGAATTCGTCCAAATTTCCGTCATACGCGCCGTTCTGTATCGCACCGACGAGCATCATCGTCGCGGCCTCGATATGACCTTTCGCGAGAAGCTGCTTGGCGACCTCACGCACGGCTCCGTTCGAAATCCCCGAGAGATAGTTGCCGAGGAGCACGTCGCGCGTGACGGCCTTGCCCCCTTCCATCACGGTTTTGGAGAACAGGCGCTCGCTCAACTTTCCCGATCCATGAAACGCCCCAAGTGTGGCTGCGGACCAGAGAATGCTCGTGCCCCATTCGGGCAGACTGCGCTCGATGTCCCCCGTGAGTCCGGCATGCGCGAGCTCGAATGCCGCGCCTTCCGTCACCAATCCCGCGGCCGCGAGCGTGCCCCGTTTGAGAGCATTGGTTCCGGCCCACCTCGCAACGGCACTCGTGCCGATTTCGAGCGCGCTTCCGGATCCCGCTTCGATTCCTGCTTTCACTGCCTGCCTCACAAGAATTTTGCCTGCAATGAGGCAGCCTGCTTTGCTCAGCCCGGCCCGGGCCGCACTCGCAATCCCGCCACTTGCCATGATGAGCGGTGCATTGATCGCGACCTCATCGAAGATCTTGTCCCATGTTTCTTTCTTCGCCGCGCCGTCGGTATAGTGACTCCAGAGCTCCGCCTTGGCCCCTGCGAACGTTTTGCCATCGATGTATTTCGCCGCTTCCTCGTGAATCAGAATGTTTTTCTTTTCTTCATAAAACCCCTGCTCCAGTTCCGCAATCTGCCCGTCGGTCATGGGTTTCGCTCCTTCATCCAGCATCTTTTGCGAGGGGTGACGCCACGCTTCTTCGTTCTTCACGCGGATCCTCTTCGCATGATCAAGAGCATCATGAACGAGCTCATAGTGCCGTGACGAAGAAATATTCTTTTCCGCCTCCCTGAATTCTTCCGGCAGAAGCTCCTCAACGAGCCGCGCTGCGCGTTCATAACTCTTAGTTTTATTGAGATAAGAAACAAGCTTCGTATATTGCCCCAAAATTTCTTCGTCGGTCTGGGCATCAACCACAGAGAGACCCGCTTCCTGCAGTATGGATTTTAAATACGGATGCCTGTCGACTTCGCCCATGAAACTATTCGCTCCCGTAAACAGATTCTGCCGCATCTCCGGAAGTTGCGTTTCGAGAGTGAATCTGTGCGCATCGTGCAGGGTTACTCGGGCATCTTCTTCCCGCTCGGCAAGCCCCATTGCCCGTGTCAGGGCGGGTATGTGCATTTTTCTCCGGACGTTCATGAAACGACCCCAGCGTGTTTTGGGCTCTTCGGTCTGTACGAGCTGATCCTCCAGAAGGGTGCGCGCGATGTCGAGCTGCTGCACTCTGCGGCGGATGTCCGGACTTAATTCCTTGCGCTCCATGATCGAACGAAGCAGATCCATCTTTTCGCGTGTATTCATTGCTTCCAGACCCTTCGAGAGATCCGTCTGTTGCGGCAATTTGGCAAAACCTGCCGGTCGTTCCGTCTTTGGAAGTCGTGAGAGAAAGGCGTCGGCTGAGCGGTTGAATGTCTGAATATCCTTGCCCGGATCTTCCTTTTTTTTTGCCAAAGAGAGTGCGTCTGAGCGTGACTGCCGGAACATCCCGATTAAATCCGGAGAGAGTCGTGGCGCCTCCTGCGCCCGGCGCAGGCCGGCGATGTAGCGCTCCAGCGCCTCGGTTGCCTGCCGTTTCATCTCCGGCGTCTGTATCACAACTTCGGGCATCTCGTTGCCGAGAGGTTGTTCCGGTTGCGCGCGTTGTTCGGGTGAACGATCGGGACTCATGTGGTTGTATCCAGCAGGGAAGTGGCATTTTCAATTCCACCACTCTTCTCGCACGCTTCTTCGGCGATGCGCACGTTGCGTTCGCAGGCATGGAGTAGCGTGTCGAGTTCACGCAAAAATGCGTGGTCATGCTGCTGCGCAGAGCGTTCGATCGCGCGGAGAACAATGTCATGGAGGAGGGCATCTTCTGAATGCAGCAATGCCTGCAATTCCTCCGCCTGACGCTCATCAAGCCGGTCCACTTGAGTGAGCAGGGCGTTTTTTCGGTCTTCTGTCAGAAGCACGGAACTTCTGATCAATCCGTCGAGAATCGTTCTGTATGTGAATTGGGGCATAAATCCTATTATTTTAGCACAAATCGCCGATCTTATTAAGATCCCGTTTCTTGGATCTTCAGCACCAAAACCGTATAGTAGGGTCCGCGCCGCCCTAGCTCAGTGGTAGAGCATCGGTATCGTAAACCGAGGGTCGTGGGTTCAAATCCCATGGGCGGCTCCAGAACATTGACAGAATGTAAGTATAACATATAATATGATTATGAATGAGATTCCAAATCCTGAGGATTTAGGGGTTATGCGTGGCATGGCGAATGAAGAAATGCTGAGAGATGGCAGAGTGCCTTCGGAAGTATTGCGAGGTGCTGTGAATATGAATTTCGCGCTCCTTGAGCGGCATTTCCAACGACAACCTGTACAACTCACATCCCCCTTTTCTCCCGAGAGGTATATCCATTACATTCGACATGGACAGAGCATGCCTGGAAGTATCTTGGGAGATCTTTCGCTTGTGCTAACTCTCGATCAACACACTGGAAAATACGAAGTCTTCATCACACAAATTCCCGCGAACGAATCAAGTAAACGAAAGAGTGGAGGTCGTCTCTACACCTCGGCAGAAATTCCTGCCTTTGTTGATACATTCCTTAATGAGAACACAGTGTCACAAAAACAGTTCTAACTTCCTCCATCAAGGAACTCCATTCAACTCGGCACTTCGTGCTTTGCTCGTAGTATTCGTTTCCTTTGGGAGTTTCGACCACTTATAACATGTGGGCAGAATGCCCCGAGCGAAGTCGAGGGGCACCTCTTTTCCGGCGAAGGGCTTTTGGGTATGCTTGCCTGCCTTATGGATCGCTCTACCGCCATCACATGGTCCTGGCTCAATATCCTCAACGCGAAGCGTCTCGGGGCGCTGCTGCAGGCCTACGGCGATATGACGAAAGCACTTCAGCATCTCGACGAATCGCTCTTAAAGAAACTCGGCTGCCATGACGACACCGTCTATTTGGTTCTGAACCGTCTTGAGGAATTCGATCCTGCATCCTACGAGCAGGAGCTGTGCAAACGGGATCTTTCGTTTCTCACCATGGATGATCCGGAGTATCCCAAGCACCTCAAAGAGATCGCCGATCCTCCTGTTTTTCTGTACTGGCGTGGCGATATTTCGATTGTGGATCAACCCTGCCTCGCGCTGGTGGGCAAGCGTGAGATGAGTGATTACGGCAGACGCGTCACGGAGAATTTTGTTCCTGTTCTTGTGCGGGCGGGGCTGGTGACGGTGAGCGGGCTGGCGCTGGGCATCGATGCCACGGTCGCGCGCGAAACCAATGTTGCGGGCGGCAGAACAGTGGCTGTTTTGGGTCAGGGGTTGGCCAAAATCTATCCGAAAGAGAATGCGCGCTTGGCCGACGAGATCGTCGAACATGGTGGGCTGATTCTCTCGGAATTCCCGCTGGATGCGGAAGGCGGCAAGTACACCTTTCCGGCGCGCAATCGCATCATTGCCGGTCTTTCGCTGGGCACGGTCGTGCTGGAGGCGGGCAAGGGGAGCGGCGCGCTCATTACGGCGGATCTGGCGCTGGATTACGGCCGCGAGGTTTTCGTCGTGCCGGGTCAGATTTTTGATCCCAATTACGCAGGGAGTCATGAGATCTTGAGCAAGGGGCACGCCAAGCTGGTCAGTGCGGCCGCCGATATTCTCTCGGAGATCGGTGTCGTTGCGCGCGAGGTTCCCCAAATAGCCTATGACCCGAAAAGCGCGGCCGAAGCGGCTCTCATCAAGGTTCTCACGGCGATGCCGCAGACGACCGATGATCTGATGGAGCGCTCCGGACTTGCTGCATCACAGGTGGCTTCGGCTCTCACCATGATGGAGCTTTCTGGAGCGGTAGAGCAGGCGGGAAACGGACAGTGGGTTCGAAGGTAGGGACGAGAATATTAGAATAATAGAATACTAGAATACTAGGGGAGTGTTTTCGGGCGTGTCCCATGAAGCAGTCTCCCCAGTATTCCATTACTCCAGTACTCTCATATTCCCTTCATTCGTCGTTGGTGTACACTTCCTTTAATTTCCCCCTTTTCTCATGACTGCTCCTCTCGGGCAACTGCTCTCTGATTCATGGAGTTCTTTTCGTCGTGCGCTGATGCCGATTGTCATCGGTGCCGTGATTTTCGGGCTCATTATGGCCGTAGGCCAGTCCTTTATCGGTCAGCGCGTGGTACAGAAGACGGGATCGGCGCTCGAGGGACTCGGGTTTGATCAGCAGCAGATGCAAGATCTGCAGCAGCGCATTCAGGCCGGAGATCAGGCTGCCATGGATGAATTCACGCAGCAGATGCAGGGGTTGGGCGGCGCTCAGGGAGAGGCGATGGCTGGAGCAGCGCTGTCGATGTACAAAGATCTTCTGCCTGTAATGGGGGCATCCATGCTCATCATGTGGGTGATTTCGCTCATTGCTTCCGCATACTTTCTGCTCATTGCTCTCGACGGCAAACTGACATTTCAGGCGGCTCTCGCCCGCACGCCGGGGCTCATCATTCCGCTCTTCCTTCTGTCTCTGTGGATCATGATTCGGTCGTTCATCTGGATTCCGATCATCGGCATCATTACAGCGATCATTTTGGGACCGCGCTTTGTCTGCGCGCCCGTGCTCCTTGCACGGGATCATAAGGGCATCTTGGAGAGCGCAAGCATGAGCTATGCCAAGACGAGCGGGTACTGGGGCAAGATCTTCGGCAACCTGTTCGTTGCCATTGTCGGCGTCATGATCGTGTTCATGGTGCTTGGGGTGGTCGTTGGCATACTCGGAACCGGTGCATCCGCAATCGTCATGTCTATGCTCAACATGCTCGCGGCGGCCTTCATCACGATCTTCGTTGTACGTTTGTCCTCGACGATCCTGAGCAACGCACGGTAAGCCCGTTCAGCTTCTCGCCTGTACTGCCGCGAGCACGATCGCGCGAAAGAGCGCTGGCTTGAGCGATGCTCCTCCGACCCTTCGACTGCGCTCAGGGTCTGTGCTGTCCGGAAAGCCGAACCAGTGCTGCGGTGACAATCTTCTTAAACTCATCTGGCCTCAGCGATGCTCCGCCGACGAGCCCGCCGTCGATATCCGGCTGCTGTAAGAGCTCCAGAGCATTCTCGGGGTTCAGGGATCCGCCGTAGAGAATGCGGGTGGTGGCGCGCCGTGCCTCGGGGATGAGAGAGCGGATGAACGCGTGCATGTCTTGTGCCTGCTCGGGCGTGGGTGTGACGCCCGTGCCGATGGCCCATACCGGCTCGTAGGCGATAGTCACGATTTCGCGTAGGGGCAGAATGCGCACCTGCCGTTCCACCACTTGCTTGTGGCGCTTGGTCTTGCGCTCGGATTCCGTCTCTCCCACACAGATCACAGGATGCAGTCCGTTACGCAAAGCCGATTCGGCCTGTGCAACCACGTCAGAATCCTCTTCGCGGTGATCGCGGCGCCGCTCGCTGTGGCCGCACAGTACGAACTGACATCCGGCTTTTTTGAGCATGGTCATGCTGACGTCGCCGGTGTGTGCGCCCACAGAATCCGGATGTCCGTACTGGGCTCCGGCGGGCAGACCGGCCTCAAGGCAGGATTTCAGGTCCAGAAACGTCGGAAACACGATTGTCTCGATGCCGCTCTGCGGGCGGTACGCAGAGTCTTTCTCCAGTGCCCCTTCGGGCAGGGGATTCATTTTCCAGTTAGCGGCGATCAGAGGGGTGCGTGGCATGGGCAGAGGATAGCACTACTTCTTTACCCACCCTTCGAGTGCCTTCAGCGTTTCGATCGGCACCATCCATACCGTCGTGTTCGATTGATCGGAGCTGATGTCGTTGATGCTCTGCAGCGTGCGCAGGTGCAGCGCTCCCGGTGAGGCGGCGAGCATGGCGGCGGCCTTGGCCATGTTGGCGGCGGAGGCCACTTCACCTTCCGAGCTGATGATCACAGCTTGCTTCTCGCGTTCGGCCTCGGCGACTTTGGCGATGGTGCGCTTGAGCGAATCGGGGAGGATGATGTCCTTGAGTTCCACGGACTGCACGTCGATGCCCCAGGCGTCCGACACGTGGTCCACCACTTTCTTGATGTTCTCGCTCACCTGCGCCTTCTCGGCGAGGAGCTGATTCAGTTGCACTTCACCCACGGCGTTGCGCATGGTGGTTTGGGCCAATTGCGAGACGGCATTGAAGAAATCCTCCACCTCGATGACGGCCTTGGCGGCATCGTTGACCTTGAAGTAAATGACGGCATTGATGCGGATGGGGATGTTGTCTTTGGTGATGGCTTCCTGATCCGGAACATCCACGGCCTTGATGCGCACGTCCACTTTCGTGAGGTGCTGAAAGATGGGGATGAGCAGGTGCCAGCCCGGGTTCCACATGTGGCTGTACTTGCCCATGGTAAACAGAATGCCGCGTTCGAACTGGTCGACCTGCCTGATGCACGAGAGGATCAGGATGACGATAACGGCGGCGGCGGTGTAATAGTAGATCGGCATAGGAATGTGGGAATGCAGAAGCACGGTACTCTGCTATCATTTCTTCATGCAACTCCCTCCCCGCGTCGTTCTCGCTGCCGATCATGCAGGTTTTTCGCTTAAAGAAGCCGTGAAGAAACATCTCATCAGTCAGGGGATCGACGTTCTTGATGTCGGTACATTCTCCGAAGAATCCGTGGATTATCCCGCCATCATGCGCAAGGGGTGCGCGGCGGTGCTGGAGCAGGGTGTTCCCGGCATCATCTTCGGCGGCAGCGGCAATGGCGAGGCCATGGCGGCCAACAAGGTCCGTGGCATCCGTGCGGCAGTGGTCTACAGCGATGAGACGGCCAAGTTGGCCCGCGCGCACAACGATGCCAACGTGATGAGTCTCGGGGGAAGGCTGACCAAGCCCAAAGACGCGCTGCATTTTGTAGATATTTTCCTTTCCACGGACTTCGAGGGCGGGCGGCACGAGAGTCGCATCGAGGATTTGGAACAGTGAGCGATGGCGGTGTTCTTCGCCCTCGTCGGCAAACTTCTGCCGCTGTACCTCTTCATCGCGGCCGGGTACCTGCTCGGTGTTTTTCTCCATTTGAAGCGTCGTCCCGTGGCTCTGCTTCTGCTGTACATCCTCTCGCCCATTGTGATCTTTGAAGGCAGCTGGACGGCTCCGTTAAGCCGCGGCACACTCGCGCTCCCGCTGCTCTTTCTCGTGATCTGCAGCGTGCTCTGTGGCCTTTTCTACCTCGTGGGCGGGCTGATCTGGAAACGTGGCAACACCATGCGCAATCTGGCCGCATTCGCCTCGGCCAACGGCAACACCGGGTATTTCGGCATTCCCGTGGCACTCGCGCTCTTCTCACCCGACATCCTCGGTATCGTCGTCCTGTCTTCGCTGGGATTTGTGCTCTATGAGTGTTCCACGGGATTCTTCATGCTCGCGCGGGGCAATTTCACCGTCGGAGAGAGCATGCGCAAGGTGCTCGCACTCCCGCTGCTCTATGCGTTTGTTTTGGGCATTGCCGCGAATGCTGTTCATCTGTCCGTTCCAGTACTGGTCGGCGCGGTGTTCCGCGACGTGCGCAGTGCCTACGGCGTCCTCGGCATGCTGCTGATCGGCGTCAGCCTTGCAGGGGAGCGACTGTCCGCTGTTGATGCAAAACTGCTGACGTTCACGACCGTTGCCAAGATCATCGTCTGGCCTTCGCTCATGCTGTGTCTGATCGCATTCGACCGGCAGGTGCTCCACGTGTTTTCGACGGATGTGCACCACGTCATGCTTCTCATGGGCATTGTGCCGCTCGCGGTGAATACCGTGATTTACTCCTCGGTGCTCAAGGTGCATCCCGAGAAGGCGGCTGTGGCGGTGATGGTGAGTACGGTTCTCGCACTCTTCTTCATTCCGGCCATTTCGATGTTGTTCCTCTAGGCGCAGCAGCTGCGAATGGTTCGACAAGCTCGCCACAGGGGGCCGCTGCTTCATGTGCTGGAAAGTCTGCTAGGATGGCATCATGGCTTTGCCTGTGCTCATCGCGCCTTCCATCCTCTCGGCGGACATGAAGCGGCTTCCGGCAGAGATCAAGAGTATCGAACCGTACGCCGACTGGCTGCAGATCGACGTCATGGACGGGCGCTTTGTTCCGAATACCGCCTTTCCGCTCACACAGGTTCAGACCATTCACACATCGCTCCCGCTCGACATTCACCTCATGGTGGAACAGCCGGCCGAATACGCACGGGAATTTTTAAGTCTGCATCCCAAAAACATCACCTTCCACGCCGAGGCCGTGCAGAAGACAGATGACCGCAGAGCTCTACTGCAAGCCATCCGTAATGGAGGAGCTACTGTTGGTATCGCCATCAATCCGCCGACACCACTGAGTGCTGTCGCGGATATTCTTGGTGAGGTGGATCTGCTTCTCGTCATGTCGGTGAACCCGGGGTTCGGCGGGCAGGCATTCATTTCGTCCGTTCTCGAGAAGGTCACTGAGGCGCGCAGGAAGCATCCTGCGCTGATGATCCAGATGGATGGGGGCATTGATGCCACGACGGCGCCTCTCTGTATCCGCGCTGGGGCCAATAATCTGGTGGCCGGCAGCTTCATCTTCCGTGCCGCCGATCGCGCGCAGGCCATCGCCTCTCTCCGTTCTGCCGTATGACCGATCGTCGCATCATCATCGGTTTTCTCTTCCCTATCCTGCTTGCGGGTTGCGGGCCGACAACGGCTGCCGTGCAGCAACAGGGTTCCGTGGCCATTGCGCTGGCCGTACCCGACGGGCACACGGTCACGGTGTCTGCGGAGCTGGCACGCACGTCTTCGGAACAAGAGCGCGGTCTCATGGGACGCACATCTCTCGCCGATGATTCCGGCATGCTTTTTATTTTTAATGAGAGTGCCGTGCGATCCTTCTGGATGAAAAATACGCTCATTCCTCTCGATATCATCTTCTTCGACGATGCAGGAAATTTCGTTTCGCAGGCATCTATGGTTCCCTGTCCTGCGGAGAGCGCAGTCTGCCCTTCTACCCTTTCCGAGGGCCCCGCACGTTTTGCACTGGAGGTGCCGGACGGGTTTACGCAGAAGACTAATAGTGCGCGCGGTTTTCGACTCGTGCTCGGTCCCTGGGCTCAAGGTTCGTGATTCCGATGAAGTGGAGCACATCCTCTTCCGGCGTTCAGAGAGTCACAGAAATACTTTTGGCCGTGTGCACGTCCGTGGTAGTTCTCTTGGTATTCTTCCGGCTCAAAAACTCTCCTCTTCTGTATGACGAAGTCTTCCACTTCCGCCGCATTGAAGGGCTCCTCAATGGAACGATAACGCTCCGGGATTTCGGCGTGATGTTCCCCGGCTATCACGTGCTCGCAGCGGGCATCCTCAGAATTTTCGGCCAGACATCTCTCTCTGCCGCACGGGCGGTTTCCTTATTCTTCAGTCTGGCCTCCTGCATCGCGGCGTACGGCGTTGCGCGTGCCGTGGATCGTCCTTCCGCCCTGCTCCGGACGCTGCAGTTTGCTCTGCTTCCGATCCTGCTGCCGTTTTTTCCTTTGATCTACACCGATACGCTTTCGCTTTCTCTCGTGCTCTTCGCACTGTTGGCAGCCCTCCGCGGGCGTCTGCTCCTTCTCGGTCTTTTCTTTTTGCTCGCCGCACTCGTGCGGCAGAACAATATTCTCTGGGCGCCGCTCCTGTTCGCGGTCCTGCTGTCTAGCAATCCATTCTGGAAGATCTCTGCGACGGGGCCCGTTTCGTGGCTTCATCAGGCCTTACGGCGATTGCATGATGGTCATGCGCTCCGTTCATTCCTCCGCTTGGTCGTGCCGTTTCTGCTTCCGGTCATCGCTTTTGCGGCTTTCGTCGCCGTGACGGGACGTGCCTCGTTCAATCCGGACCTCGCTGCCGCTCATCCATTCCCCTCATTCTCGCTCGGCAATATTTTTTTCACGTTCTTCCTTTTCACTGCACTTTTCCTTCCTCTGGTATTCGTCCGCGCACGTGCCATCGTTCTGCTTCTCCGGCGTCCGTGGGTCTTGCTGCTCCTCGTTGCACTCTTCATTCTTTTTTCCGTCGGTTTTCAGGTGGATCATCCCGCGAACAGTGAGATGGGTCGCCTGCGTGATGTCGTGCTGCTTGCGGCGGCTGCGGGAGGTCTGAACGGTTTTCTGTTCTGGCTGACCGGAGCGCTGGCGGTGCTCACGATGTTCGTGACCCCGCTCGCGCGGAGGAGTTTTGCGTGGATCTATCCGCTCTCCTTTTTGTACCTCGGAGGGAGCTGGCTCATCGAAACACGGTACGCCATCGTGCCGCTCGTGTTCTTTTTGCTCTTGAGAAAGCCAAATTCATGGCGAGTGGAAATTCTGCAGTTCGCATTCAACGCGCTGCTTCTACTCTGGGTCTTCTTATAAAGGAACATCTGAATAGCGTAAAATTTGTCACACTGAGCTCTGTCGAAGTGCGATAAATTTGTGAATGTCATGGTTCGACCCAGCCTTCGCTTGCGAGCTTCGGCGGGTAGACAGGGCTCACCATGACATTTTCAGTGGCTCCCAAAGTTTAAAGAAGGACGAAGGTGTAGTGGTGGATGACCGTGAGAACGCCGATGAAAATTGCAAACAGCGAGAGCAGGAGAACGACTCCCGCCGTGATGTCTTTGAGCCGGCCCACATGGACCGAGTAATGGGGTTCGACGACATCCAGCAGCTCTTCAACGACTGTATTGAAGAGTTCCGCACCCAGAACCACGGCCACGGAGACGAGGATCGAAACCACTTCCATATACGTAAAGCCGAACAGAATCGAAGCGAAAATCACGAGGAGCCCGCAGGCGATTTCGATACGGAAGTTCCGCTCCCTCTGCCAGACGAAAACGATTCCTCTGTACGCATTGGCCGCGCTCTTGGCGAAAACACGAACCATGAGGATTATGAGATACGGTACGAAGCGAGGTTTCGCTCGATGCGCTCTGCGACCTTGGCATCCGCGGGAATGACGAACGGCTTGCCTGTCATGCGCTCGAAGAGCTCCAGATACTTGCTCGCGAGCATCAGGCGCACATCGTCGGTAATGGCAGGACGCTTGCCGCCGTACTCGAATCCCTGGCTGCGGAGCCACAGGCGGAAGAATTCCTTATCCAGACTCTCCGGCTCTTCACCCTTGCTGTGCCGTTGCTCGTACGTTTCTGCCACCCAGTAGCGCGAAGAATCCGGCGTGTGCACCTCGTCGGCGATGGTCAGGCGGCCCTGCTCGTCATAGCCCATCTCGTACTTGGTATCCACGAGGATGAGCCCGCGCGCAGCGGCGATCTGCTGCCCTTTTTTGAAGAGCGCGAAGGCGCTCCGTTCAATCTCCTCCCACTGCTGTTTTGTGGCGAATCCGCGGTCGACGATGCCTTTGGGGTCG
>Ga0247842_10003289_pt1 | contig 22094 bp, 22 predicted proteins | sample LaCruzMarch2015__3_FD_192411 | JGI IMG/M metagenome (GOLD analysis project Ga0247842, IMG submission 192411) | Freshwater microbial communities from meromictic Lake La Cruz, Castile-La Mancha, Spain - LaCruzMarch2015_19m | ecosystem: Environmental > Aquatic > Freshwater > Lake | place: Spain...
TTCACTGCCCATATCCGGCTTAACGTGAACGGATAAGAATATGTGGTTTTCCATCCGTCACGTGTGAGCCCCTGCCTGGGCTCATGGGCGTTTCAATCCCTGTCGGGTTTTCAAGTGCGCTGCAACTACTGGAGCGGGATGCTAATAATGCGTTGGTAGATTTGTTTCAATCCCTGTCGGGTTTTCAAGTGCGCTGCAACCAGGGGCTTTCCGTGCGGATCACACCCACCAGTTCTAGTTTCAATCCCTGTCGGGTTTTCAAGTGCGCTGCAACCGGGCCTGTCAACCATTCCTGCCAATGCAACCACGCCGTTTCAATCCCTGTCGGGTTTTCAAGTGCGCTGCAACTCTTTTCCCAGGCGGATCGATCCCTCTAGTCCAAAAGGTTTCAATCCCTGTCGGGTTTTCAAGTGCGCTGCAACGCATCTCCACATCTGCCCCCAGATCGGGTGAGAGTTGGTTTCAATCCCTGTCGGGTTTTCAAGTGCGCTGCAACAGCAGCGAAAGCTACTAGCGACGGATCGATTAAAGGTTTCAATCCCTGTCGGGTTTTCAAGTGCGCTGCAACCTAGCGATGAACGGATTTCAGTTAGAAGAGGCTCAGTTTCAATCCCTGTCGGGTTTTCAAGTGCGCTGCAACTCGGCATGGCCTTCGCTGTACCCGCACGTAATCGAGTTTCAATCCCTGTCGGGTTTTCAAGTGCGCTGCAACGGTGCGGTGCTCCGCACCTGCTCAGTATGCGGCAAGTTTCAATCCCTGTCGGGTTTTCAAGTGCGCTGCAACATTTTCGGCACCGACACCACCGGCTCGCAGCTCGGGTTTCAATCCCTGTCGGGTTTTCAAGTGCGCTGCAACTTTATTCAAAGGATTGAAAGCATGTGGAAAATAAAAGTTTCAATCCCTGTCGGGTTTTCAAGTGCGCTGCAACGAAGGCACGGCAGTTAGGGCGAGGCTGGATCGGGACGTTTCAATCCCTGTCGGGTTTTCAAGTGCGCTGCAACAGCATTGCCGCTCCTGATGCCCAATCTTCCAATCCCGTTTCAATCCCTGTCGGGTTTTCAAGTGCGCTGCAACCCAGCGGCATCACAGCCACGTTCGACGATGACGATATGTTTCAATCCCTGTCGGGTTTTCAAGTGCGCTGCAACCCAGGGTTACGAAGTGGCAAGAGACCGCTTCTAACGTTTCAATCCCTGTCGGGTTTTCAAGTGCGCTGCAACAGAGGGATCGTGCGCCGTTACGGCTCCTGGCTTCCCGGTTTCAATCCCTGTCGGGTTTTCAAGTGCGCTGCAACATCAATTATATGCTTCTCTTGGAAGCGATAATCATAGAGTTTCAATCCCTGTCGGGTTTTCAAGTGCGCTGCAACTCCGCCTGTCTTTATTGGGACTGCTGGCTCTAACAGTTTCAATCCCTGTCGGGTTTTCAAGTGCGCTGCAACGTTCTTTTTCTGGGTCAAACAAATCTTCTAAATCGGTTTCAATCCCTGTCGGGTTTTCAAGTGCGCTGCAACTTGGGTGGTTTCTGATGCGGGCACAAACAACGTCAAGTTTCAATCCCTGTCGGGTTTTCAAGTGCGCTGCAACATTGCATCCGGCACCACATACTGGTTAGCTTATAGGTTTCAATCCCTGTCGGGTTTTCAAGTGCGCTGCAACTTAGCATCATCAGGATCGATGAACTGATCCGTGAGGTTTCAATCCCTGTCGGGTTTTCAAGTGCGCTGCAACCTCGTAATGCTGCTTTTATGGTATCTCTGTTTATCTCGTTTCAATCCCTGTCGGGTTTTCAAGTGCGCTGCAACGGCGGGTCAAAAATGGTCTTTTTACCCTAAATACCTTTCTAAAAGCCCGAAAATCAAGCCCTAAAAAATGGACCTCTGCCGTACCAGGCCTTTATAAAGGTCCATGTAAAACTAGATCACATTCGACTTCTTCTCGGGCATCTTCAGCCCAAGATCGGTAATGGCACCCACACAGCGCTCGCAAAGCACGTAGATGCGCACTTTGTCACCTGCACCAATCTCCGCCTTAATATCATCTTCCATCTGCAGCCGCTGAATGTCGCTGATCTCCAGCTCGAAGACGCTGTATTGCTTCCAGGCCCCATAGCTCTCCAGGATCTTGAAGACTCTGGTGCGGGTGCGATTATCACTAATATCGTATGTGATGGCAAGTCTCATCTTTTAAACACCAGCGGATAATATTCCTTCAGCTCACCGGTAATCGCCTTTCGAAGCAGTATGGCCTGCAAACGTACCGCCTTGCGCCGCGTTACAGTGTATTCGAATCTGGGATGAGTGAACTCCTCTTGCATGTAGTCGTCGAACTTCTCCAGGTAGATCTTGAAGGCGTAATCCTTGAGGTGGTTGTCGGCTCCAAAGTCCTCATGCTTGAGCATGATCTTGTTGATCAGTCGGAGAGTAAAGGCATCGCAGAAGATGGGCCGAAACTCCTCTTGCAGGTCGAGCGCGAGCGCGGGCCGCCCGTGCCTGTCCGCGTGCAGGATGCCCAGGAATGGGTCCAGGTTGTACTGGCGCAGCGCGCTCAAGACCTCGTTTTTCATCATGCTGTAGGTAAGGGAAAGAAGCGCGTTGATGTGGTCCTCCGGGGGCCGGCGTGTGCGCTTCTCAAAGGTCCAGCCGTTCGCAAGGCAGCCGTTCAAAAGACCGAAGTAGATCTCCGCCGCCTCTCCTTCCATGCCTCGCAGCATGTCCAGGTCGCGGGCCTTGGCCGTCTGCTCCTCCAGTTCTGCCAATCGGCCGTTGTCAGGCACGTCTTTACGGATGAGCAGGGTGCGCGAGTTTCTGATCTTGCCCCGGATGATCTCTTTGGCGATCTTCAGGCTCTCTTTCTCGGTGAGGGCATACTGGCGGCGGCGCACCTCGGCGATGGTGTTCTTCTCCGGCACGAAGCTGCCCCGGTAGCGGCCGTTCTGGGTGAAGTAGTTGAGCACTATGCCGTGCTCGTTGGCCCGCGCCACAAAGGGCGTGGTGAAGTTGATGTTGCCGAAGATGTTGATGGTGTCCACCTGGCCCATGGGAAAGGAGGCGATCTCCCCCTCGCCCCTCATGGCTACTACTATCCTGCCGCCGTCTACGCCTACCAAGGAGCCCTGCTTGGTCACGTAAACCACGCTGTCGTCGAAGATGCCTTCACTCTCTTTGCTCATGCTTCTCCCTCCTCTCCACCATTCAACTGGAGCATCACTTTTTGGCGGCAATCATGTAAACCAGATCCATGTACTTGCCTGCCCCATTCTCCATGGCCTTTCGGTCGCCGACGGCATACTCATTGTCGCACTGCAGCCAGTCGTTCCAGCATTCTGAATAGCATTCCAGCTCCCCCACCGCTTGAAGCTCCATTCGCTCTGACTTCGACAGGATATTCCTCCACCATTCGGGACTGTGCAGGGTCTCAATGGCCTCTGCATTCCATGATAGGAGCATCTCAGGAGGGATGTTATCATGGATATCTTTTACCAGGCCGGGTACTACAATTGCCAGCTTTCCTCCCTTCTTCAATAGCGGCGCCATTTTTTCATCAAGAAAGCCCTCATCTCTGCCGAAGTAGTGGTAGGCATCGATGCTTATGATGGCGTCAAAATATTCATTTGCATAGGGAAGATCAGCCACATCGGCATGGATCGGAATGATCCTATTCTCCAAGCCTGCCTCTTTGAAGCGGGCAAAGTTTTCAGTTGCAGTAATCCACAGGTCAGTGGCGAACACCTGCACGCCAAACTCTCTGGCGAGAAAAATGGAGGTAAGTCCCCTGCCACAGCCCAGATCCAAAACCCGCATATCCGGTTTCAGCTCCAGCATCCACGGCAGTTGCATCAATTCCTCCAGAATCTTTATGGCATTGGGTCCCATCATATTGTCCAAAAGAAACTGTCTGTCGTATGCCTGAGATTTTATATATTTACATTCCATCGCTAATGCTCCTTGTCTGTCAATTTGCTATTTGCCCACTCGTCTTTGCCGCCATGCTCCATTCTTGCACTCTCTTCTTGCAGCATTCTCGTCTCCTTGGGCAGGCAGTACGCTGCTGTGCTGCACTTCTCGCACTTTTTGGGGTTATCGGCAAAGTCGGGGATCTTGTCCAGGCTCATGTTACGGATGGCCTCCACCACTTCCAGAACTTTATTTCTGTGCCAGTCGGTAATAGTAATAGCATAGCGTTCATTGGTGCCGAAGAGGTAGAGGTAGCCCAGGCGCACGGGCTCGTCCAGGTAGTCCTCCAGGAGCATGCAGTAGGCGGCGAGCTGGACTTCGTCGTTGTCATGGTAGGAAGAGCCGCGCTTGCGTTCTACCGGCGTAAGTGTAACGCCAACGCTCTTGATGTTTTTCGACTCTAGAACATCGATCTTCCCATGCAGGCCGAGCTTTTCAGATTTTATATAAAATTCCCGTATCCAGCCACCTTTTCTCGATTGGTTCTCATGCTTGAGCTGTCCGTCTCGCAAGTAGAAATTCATCTCAATTGTATCAAAATAACTAATATAATAATATCTGCGTGGACAGTAGAGATATTGATTTATGTGGCCGGCATTTACAAGCTCATCTCCTTCTTTCATGTTCATCCCGGATCAGGCAGTCGATGTAGAGGGCGTCGTGTCCGAAGGCTACGCTTCTCATTCCTGAATATGGGTAAAGGTAAAAGAAATCGCCCAGGTTAAACTTGGCCTTGAGATAGGAGCCGCTCTGATCGATCAGTCTGGCGAAGATCTTGTACTCTGTCAAGGTGTCGTTCAAATAGGATAGCGACGGGATGTTGGGCTCAGTCTCCACTTTAAAACCTTCAACCATACGTGGCTTTCTGGCGTGGTCTGCGGCGTTGAGCATTATCTTTTTGTAATGTGCTCCTTCTCCCTTAAACAGCACCTTCCGGGTCTCATCGCCTAAAGTTCCATGATACCAGCAGAAGCCTGCAGCAAACTTCTTCATCGATTCATATCTGGGCTTCAACTCGGCGTCATAATTTTCTCCGTAATTTTCCCTCAGTCTCAGTGCGAATCTCTGAGAGGACAAGAACTCGACGTTGCCACGCCGAAGCAGATACATCAGATCATAGAGCTTGAGCTGCGCCTCTTCCTTGTCGAACATCAACGCTTGGAAACGAGACCCACGGTAGCTGAGCAGGCCGTCCTTCATTTGTGTGGATTCGTTTCTCAGATCTTCGCACGTCCTACCATCGAGTTGCTGTTCAAGGAAATGCATTTCGATAAGCTTGAGTGTTCTTATCCACTCGCCTCTATGCATAGACTTGGGCATGCCCTTATCAGGATATTCGTCTCTTGACTCGTCGTGTCCCGTATTGCCTTTTATCCTTGCTTTCAAATAAAGGTAGGCTTCCATTGGCGAATATCTCTTAGAGTAAGAAGTGAGATCGAGCCCCGATTCCATCACCTTCTCTAACTGCTCCACAAGATCTTTTCGCGTTAACGTTAGGTTGCCTGCTTTAGCACAAAGTACTTTGAGATGATCATAAAGGACATTGGGAACAAAACAGACCGCTTCGCATATCTCACCCTCTGGTTTATTTCTTAAGCGCCCAATTCTTTGCAGCAGCTTGCTTTTGGAATAGCCGGAAAAGACGAGACGGTCAACATTGAAGTCGATTCCTACCTCGACAGATGAATTTGAAATCAGGACATCAAAGTTCTTCAGCTTATCAGGAGTGGCAGGATGCAGACCATCTACTCGTTCAATTTTCATCTTCTGACCAGATAGTGCATCACTGAGCACTTGGAATATCTCCTCCACCTCGAAGATACCATCAAGGATGAAAACCGTCTTTGCACTCCGATCTTTGCTGATTGGGCGACTGCAAAGATCCACAAAGTAATTCAAATCTTCTTTGATCAGCTCATAAGTTCTGTAAATCGCCCCACTTCGAATTTCCAGCTTCAATTTGGGTAGAACAGGGTGTCCCTCAGAACACGAGAGCGGAGTGCTTTTGTCGTCGAATACAATAACGTTCAATCCAACTTTTTTCGCCCTTTCGACAATTAGTTGGTTGGGAGTAGCGCTCAAAAATACAAACTTCTTCAGGTGACTTCTTTTATCCGTGCTCATCTCATGCATCATGAAAAGCAACATGTCACTCTGCTTAACTGAGGCGAGATGGAACTCATCTACTACGATCATATCCACGCTCCGGATAGCTTCTCGGATGTTGTGCTCGTAGTAGGCATCTTTTAAGGCGAGCGTGAGTATATCGGGATTTGTGAGCAGGATGAGCCCACGAGCACGCCCTTTACGTATTATGCGGTTTAGGAGCTGGCCCTTTGTAAGGCCGGTTTCGCCAGGATATAATAGCTTCTCTTTAACCAGCAGGTCGCTGGTAATTGCCTGAACATGAAATTCGTTTGGATCGTATCCGAATCGCTTTATATCTCTGTCAACTTGCTTTTTCTGATCGATCACAAGAGCATTTGTGGGATAGACTGCAATTACCTTCATCTTGGCATCGAGTGCTGGCTTCAGCCACGAGATCGTCTTTCCTGAGCCGGTCGGACTATGATTGAAAAGAAAAAGTGACCCATCAGCTTTAATCCGATGTTCGCTCTCGATCTGATGTTCAAATGCTTTGAAGTCTCTCAGATTCTCGAAATCCCTGAGATAGTTTTGTTCAGTCTGCATCAGTCGAAGCCCGTCTAGGTTAATCACGAACATATCCGAATTATCCTTTGGATTGGTCTCACTTGAATTCATCGTTTCGCCTTCAAAAACTCCAGTTTGTAAGGAAGCACAGTGTCTTCACGTTTTCCTGCACGAGGTATGCGTATGAACTTCCCTCTGTAACGTCCCTGGATAATCAGAGGCAAAGGACGCATTTTAACTGAGATCAGATCGCCTAACGGCACATCTTCATAATCATAGATCCCAAAGGGATGGTTGGTCAGAAACTCCCCTTCCTCGATCATGCCTTCGACCACACTGGTTCGAATCCTTGCTTTCGATCGTTTTTTCCCAAGACGGATGTATCTGGGAATTCGTGAAGCAATTGAATCTGCATCACCTTCATACGGCAGAATGTAAGCGGTGAGCAGGTTCTGCTGATCAAGAACCCGTTCCCGTCCAAACTTAGGCAGGTTCTTTCCTTTTTGATCTTTGGGAAGATCTGCTGCTTTATAATTCTTTACAGCATACTGATGTGGCCTGGCGTTCCAATGGCTCACAGAATGTCCGCCGAGATATGGCAAAGGCTTTGCTTTGCCCTTTTGGGCCTGGACACCAAGAATCTTGCTCACATACTCTGCGACGTATTCGGGCTTTGCCGGAGTTATGTAGAACTTCTTGTAGATCTCTGAGGTCTCTTCAATGTAATTCGGTTTATTTCCGAAGTTGATGTACTTCCCGGATACAAAGCCAAAGGCATAATAAAGCGCAGTGCTCAGGATGTAGTCTCCCGTATCCACCAGATCACCGATTTCTCTTGATGCGTAGAGCGTGCGATCCAGGGTTTCAATGGAACATTCCACTGCCGGGAAACTCTCACTCATTCTTTTGTCCCCGTTTGCTTTTTCTTTCCTTTTGGTTTTTCATTCACGCGCTGGAAGAATGCTAAGGCCTTTCCCTCCTGTTCTTTCAGAGCTTTTTTCATTTCATCTTCTTTGATGTTATCGACAAACTCCTTAACCTCTTTGTCCGTAAGGGCCTTGATATTCAGCGTCTGAATCTCCTCGTCGAAGGCCTGTTTTACAAGCCCTTTCACTTTTTCAATATCAAGCACATGGCTGTAGAGCACTTTGTTCAGATTTTCAGAGTTCATCCCGCCGTTATCTATTGCCAAACGCCTAGCCACCTCTTGGGAGAGGAACAGATTTGCGGGCCCTTCTTCTATGCCACAATAAATTCCCAGTATGTGGTTATCCATCCGTCCGATCCTTGAAGTAGCTGCGCCGTAACGCTTATTCATCTTGGTCACGCCCAAGACAAAAATCAGCTCCTGGAAGGTCGCATCCCTTAGTGTAACCACACATGGGAATAGGGTTCCTGGCATAATGAAATCGGGCTCACGAATTGCAGTTGTCGCACCTTTGGCAAATGCATCGCCTGGTGCATTCTGGAACTTCTCCTCAACGATGACGCTGGAATCTCTTATCGAGTAAGCCGTGTCGTACATGACTCGGGAGGTAACAGAGATCGCATCATCACCAGCCGCGCTCCCGTAGAGAATTGACTCCGGTGATTTCTGGTTCATCTCGTTCACATTCATTGTGTCCTGGACATTGATGAGATTCCTTTGCAGCTCCTTCCCCTTCCGGCGATCGCTTCCGGTTTGCTTGCGTTTGAACATCATCACCGGCGAGTAATCAACCAGTCCGTCATTGGAACTTATTCCCACTGTGGTGATGTCTGCGTCTTGCCCATTGGTCGTGAAAATGGCGCTCGATTGCAGTTCCCTTAGCAGCAAAATATGAATGTAATGTGCACTGGGTTCGTTTATTAGATCCTCTACAAGTCCGGTAGTCAATTTGCTCTTGATCTCGTCGATGCTCATTTTATCTCCTCCATCTCAGCCTGATTCTTCTTGTTTGAATTTTTCTCATCCCAATATCTGCGGCTAATGCTCAAAGTCGCTGAATAAAAGCCGTCTGCAAGACTGTTTGACATTTTCTTGAGCCGGCCCGGTTTTCCCTCGCAGATATTATTCAGAATATTATCCACAAAGTAATCGGCAAACTCATCTGCCTTGGCATCAAGCCCCATCCTTCCTGGAACAAATGCCTGGTCGTCGCCCATCCGGTCAATAGTCTTCTGGATGCGTCCGGAGACCGTCGCTCTGTAATCACACTTCGAGAGATTAACACCCCGAAGTTCGGTAATAGCTTTCACCGATTCACGAAACAGCCTTTCCACGGCATGAGGCTTGTAACCCTTGGGCTGAGCAATCTTAAAACCAAGCTCCGCCAAATGACATATTTTATCGGATTCGTTCATCTTCGATCACCTTTCAACTTATCGAGAACCAGAGCTTCATCGAGCAGGTACCGCACTTTATTTTCATTCTCAGATCCCCGGTAAACCATCTTCAAGAGATACGAGCCAGGAAGTATTTCGTCCCTCATCACTCGGAGATACTTTGGAAACAACGAGTCCTTTAACCCAGATTTGGTGTTGTATCCGAGACGTATCAGGGCGCTGGCAGATTTTATTGTCTCCTCTAGCTTTGAGAGAGGTATGAACTTCCCGTAAAAGTCGATCACATGAGAATTGATGGCGTCCAGCGCTACAACTTCTTTGAAATCTCGGCCTCGCATGGTCGTGATGGGCGAATGACTGATTACTACTCGCATACCAGTGTAAGCGGCAATGACCAGGGCAATGTAGACGCCGAAGAAGTGAAATTCCGTCGTGTTCTCAGAAGGTTTGTAGAAGATCATGCTGGCATTGCCGATGACATTATCGAATCCTTGGGCCATGTACTGAGCCATGCTCATGCCTTTGGAGCCCTCATCTCCCTCTCTAGCAGCAAGATCCTTGATCCAGGAATTATAGACATCAACATTGATTTCTGTTTCAGTAGAGGTGCCCACGTATTTTGAGTTGAAGATCATCTCAGCAAGTGCCGCCATTCTCACTCGGGCCTCATCCGAAAATCTTGAGAGGATAGAATTGACCAGCTCCCAGGATTCTGATGTAAAGAAATAGTCTGGAATGAAATGGAAATAGAGAACCTCGTTATTCGAGCCCTTGCCTTTGGGAAGATTGAAACCATTCATCCGCAAGGCAAGCTCTACGCCGCACGGAACACAGGTAAAAATGTTAGTCGGCTTTGATTTCCCTACAAATACTCGGTTTGTGAAGTTGAAGGACAAGAATGAGTTTGAGTTCTCCATCTCGTTTTTATTGAGCAACGTTCCACGATTGCACAGATTGCACGTCTTTCCGCTCAACTCATACTCTTTGTAAGTATCGCTGAGATTGGACTTATCAAGATGGGAAATAGTTCCATTTATCGTCAGCACATCATGGAGGTATTCAATTAGTTCCTTGCGATATGTGTCGGTTTTGTTCGCTACAAAATCGTTCCATCCGTCTATTTGAGAAACGTTGCTCCATATTTCGTTAAATAGAATATCTACGGCGTTCGATGCTGACATATTTCTGAGCTTTATGCCGTTATATTCTCGGTCCATAACATACTGGCCTATCGCATAAGAATAGTCCCATTTTCCACCGTTAGCTAGATAGGTAGTGTCTTTTTCCATCGAGTCAAGCAGTGCATCACAGACTTCTGCAGGAACACCCCAAATCTCGCATGTTTTCTGGAGCGATTGTTTGTTATCTGAAATGATCTCGGATATGAAGGACTTATGAACTGTTGCCACTGCCCTGGCGAATCCTAACAGAATTTTTTGCCCTTCTTTCGAGCTCTCCATTTCTAAAGGAACAACATCTCCACATCGTGCGATTCCGTCTGTCATCGAATCGGTCAATCCTGCGGTTTTTTCTACATGAGCTGATGTAATGGACTTTTCAATAAACGATCGTAGCATCGTTTTTGCACCACTGAAGAAGTAGTATTCATCGCTCAGTCCATAGTATCCAAGTCTCGGTGTTTTGAGGTTGTTTACAATTCGACTTGGTTCCGATAGAGCCGTAGACGACTCACGGATGTTTTTTTCCAGAACTTGATAAGCTCTTTCAATAAAATCCCTTGAAATTGTCACCTGCTGCATCCCTTTTCCAAGATATACGCAGCCGTCTTGATAGGCCATGAGCATAATCAAGCCCTGCTCTTGGAGCACATGGACCACAGACTTGTTTATGATCCCGGAGAGTATGCCCTTGACATCATCCAGCCTGTGATACTGTAGATTCAATTGAGATTCCGGCGAATCTTGCGGGAAACCATCTCGAAGCGCCGTCAGTGATCGAGCCGAGACCGCCTCTTCAGGAGACGCACAGCTCGCCATATTGTCCATGAGATAAAGGAACGGCTCCAAATCCATGAAGTGTGAAGTGCGTGCTCCTGAACGGGAGAACCTGCTCTTGTGGAGTGCAACAGCAACCGAAAAGTAATCATCATCCTCCAATTCTGGCGCAAAATCTCTGAGATGCATCTTCTCAACGAACCTCTTGACCATGGCCTCAGGTATATCGAACGCGTTCACCATCGTGTCCGGTCTTTCAATCGCTTCTTCATCCTCCATCCCCTCTCCAGATTCCAATTTGTGAAGTTCATGTGCCACGAAAAGAGCAATGCATTCTCGGAGGCCCTTCTCATCAAGCGATCTCACATCGAGCTGTGTTAGTGCATCGTTGAAGCGGAGGAGAAATAGTATGCCGTTTCGAATGTGGTTAAGCATGCTCTGGTCGGTCTTTCCGAATTCGATGCTCTTAGCAGGCTTGAATGCCATCCCCCTTTTCACGAGATGGATATCTACGGCCTTGAGGTACTCTTGGAATATTTCGAATTTAGGTTCATTACGATGATCTTCTTTGCTTTCAATTTTGAGATTGTCTAGTAAATTCGATATTCGTTCATTGTCCCTACAGTCCTTACTAATGTCTTGATATGCATCAGCTACCATTACCTCACCACCTCCCCCACCGTCACCTTCGCCGCTCCTTCCCCGCGTGCGCCTGCGTACCCGTGGGCGCTCCAGGCGCGTACGCCCGTCCTCGCGCCCGCGGGCGTGCCCCCGGCCACGTTCCTGCCAGAGCCCGCGAACCTCTGCTTTTGGTCAGGCCCAACTTTCTCCATCTTTCTCGCCATCAAAGCAGAGCCCGGTTGATCCTCTTCGCCAAAAAGCAGATCGAATTCGAGGAACCGATGTGTGATGAGCGCAAACCTCTTAGCCATCGATACCACAGTAACATCCGAAGTCATATAAACCTGTCGATAGGTGCAATTGATCCACATTCATGCAACCATGGTGCTCCGTATTCATGCCACTGCAATTTTGACGAATCCCTATCATAGAAAAACATAATAATCTCCGTGTTCGTCCTCTGTGCGCTCTGCGCCTCTGTGGTTATATTCCGTAACCTTGGGTTTAATTATCGCCACCAACTCCTTACTTAGCTTCTTCACCTGTACTTTATTGCAAACTCAGACTCGGACATGCTCAGGAACTGTATTCCCTCTACCAGACTGATGAGTGCCGGAACCAGTGTCCAGCAGAAAACCAGGTAGATCAAACCCATTCCTGTTCTGCCCAGGTAGAACTTGTGCAAACCGAAGCCCCCCAGAAACAGTGCCAGTAAGGCTGCAGTTGTCTTGTTATGTCCGCTGACGACAGTTGTTGCTGACCTGACCCCGCACTTGGGGCAGACCTCCGCCTTGGCACTGATCTTGGCACCGCATTCACTGCAAAATTTGCTCGATTGCGGCTCACTTTCAGAGGCAACGGGCGCGGCTACTGGTATAGCTGCGGGTGCTGGCGATACGGCAGGTTCTGTTGTTTTAATTGACGTTTCATTAAATTCGTTAGTATTTATATTATTAGCTTCTTGCAAATCAACCACCTCTCCGTCTATATGCAAAAAATGCCTATAGATCTTTAAAGGGCGGCCAGCCGTAAGACTGACAACTGGCATCTGCTACCAATGATGGCAGGGGCTTCGATGCCCAGGGCTGGTATCGAAATGTATTAACGTTCCCTTTTTCCCTCGGTCCCTGGATCAGTTAATGTTAATGAATGTCTTTTTAATTACCTAAACGTCCCCCTGCTCCAACTCCCACTTCCACAGCCACCGCCCCGCACCCGCGCGCGACCGCGCTCCCCACTCCGCTGTACTCCGCAAATTTTGCCAGGGCCACAATCCCGTTCCGGAGGCCCTCCGGCGCGCCTTTTGTGAATGTGTACTGGCAGCGCCCTGTGAATCCCTGCCTCATAATGGGCCTTGGGTGCCCTTTGACCCTGTCGAAGACTGTGTTTACTACTATGCTGTGCGTCTCGTAGACGAGCGGCTTCTCGATCATGAAGCGGGCCATATCGTCCCGCTCCATGCTCATCAACATCCCTTCCGGGCAGACTGCGTTCCACTTGGATAAGAGCGAGTGAAAGACCGCCTCTCGGTGCGGGAACATCTCAAAGACCTTGGTGTTTTTGTACTGGATGCAGGTGGGCGACTTGAACTGAAAATCAAGACACGGCTCTTTGATCTCCCCGGTGGAGCGAACCAGATCCTCGAAGCTCGCCGTAGAGCTGGTCAGCTCCTCCACCCGCAGCTCTCCTTTCTCCAGCCTCAGATTTCGCTCCTTCAAAACCAGCGGTGCAATGATGGCGCGAAAGATCTCAACCTCTTTTTGATCAGTTATCCCCACCGCCAGTTCGTATCTCTCCCCCGCATCGACGGCCTTGTGCATGGCTCTTTCCGAGCGGCGGAACCGGCCCTCCAGTGGCCCCAGAGATATGGAGCTGATGGGCGAGTCGTGCGTGTGTTTGGCCATAGCAGAGTCTGCCTCCCCCATGACGCGAAGAAGTGCCGAGTAGAACTGGTAGCCCTCACTGTAAGGCATCTCAAAGGCCGCCTCGGGGCGGAGGTGCAGTGTGATCTTTTGCGGCATCACTTCGGCATTACATTCCCTCGCATTTAAACCTGTCGACTATTGCATTAATTTCATAATCCTGCAACTAAAAGCTTCTGCCATCCAATACCTGCAAGGAAAATCGCTATGATCCAAAATCCAGTTTAATCGTCGTCTCCGTTCGTTCGTCCTCTGTGCGCTCTGCGACTCTGTGGTTCTATTCCGTAAATCACCAGGGTTTAATTATTCAGCTACTATTATTAACCGCAGAGACGTAGAGGTCAAACCGTACAAAATTCGTCTCTGTGCGTTCTTTGTGCGCTCTGTGTCTTTGAGGTGATAGTTCGTAAACCCCTGGTTAAAATTCCCATCTCATAATATAACCATGAAAGGCAACCGGGATCAAGCTCGCTACTATCACCAATACCGCTATGAACTTGAGCCTCCGGGGGTAGAGTCTCCTGTCATCTAGGCCCGCCTGGCCGGTTCATGGCCCTGAATCTGGTGAAGACAGGCAAGACAAAGCAGATAATTCTTTAAGGAACAAAGCATAAGTACAGCATGATGCCTGTGAAAGTGAGATACGAAAACAATGTTCTAAAACCTCTGGAGAAGCTGGATCTAATAGATGGAGATGAGGTCGAAATTGAGATAATTGAATCAAATGCTGATAGAATCGTAGGCCTTCTAAAAGACATCGATATAGACTCTGTTGATCTTCAACATGCTGCAAGAGATATCTGGGTGAGAAAGGTTGTATCTGATTGATACCAACATCTTTCTGGAGGCGATGCTGAAGAGGAGGTATAAAGATGATTGTCAAGCCCTGCTCAGAATGATTGATAAGGAGATGTCAAAGCCTTTGTAACAACCTATTCGCTTCATTCCATTGAAACCATATTGGACAAAATTTTTGATGATGCGCTCCAATCATATGTTGCCAAGAAGCTCAATTTGGATATAATCAGCTTTGATAGGCATTTCGATGGAGTTGAAGGGTTAACCAGACTAAGGCCGCTACTACTACTACTACTACCAATACCGTCCGGCGCTTGAGCCTCTCCCGGGGCGACGCCCTCCCGTCGTGTGGCCCCCTCGCACCTGTGCCCCTGGGCCCGACCGGCAATTTGCAGCATCATGCAATTGTCACACGGAAAAGCATTTATGCATTAAATCAGTATTATTGAATAATGAAAACCTACATCTCCCTTTCCGGCTTCGATTCCTCCCAGATCGTATCCCTGATTGTGAAATACGGCGTGGAGGGAGGAGACACCATCATCCTCATCCGCCCCGAAGTGGAGCCGGACACGCGCGGCGAGCTGACGGTGCAGGCCATCCGGGACCTCTCCCGCCAAATCGACAGCTCCATTGATCTGCAGATCCACCGCGTCAATCACCGGGATTTTGAGGGCATGGTGGTATCTCTAAAAGCTCTTCTGGAAAAGGCGGAGGGCCAGGTCATCGCCAACCTTTCCGGTGGGCCGCGGGAGATCTTCCTGGCCTTCACCATCGCCTGCCTCTCCCAGTCCGGCAAGATCTTCAAGACCACCAACTACAGCGATATCGAAAGAAGCCTCCAGGAGGTCGCCCTGCCTAATATCACCGCGGTTCTGGAAGACCGGCAAAAGAGAATTTTAAAGGACGTAAGCATGAATCAGCCTACTACTATTACCGATATCTCCAGGCGTCTCTCTGTCTCGGAGAGCACAGTCTCCCGCCAGGTAGCCCGCCTGGGCGACCTTGGGGCCCTGGATGCGGTGCCCAGGGGCAAGACCAAAGAGGTGAGCATAACCCTGACCGGAAAGATACTCCTATAATAATGTATGAAATTTGGGCGAAAAAGCCATATCCCATTGATTGCAAAGATCGGCGACAATTCTCAGGGAGGATCCAGGATGGTTAAAGAAAGCGAATTCGCCGGTAAATGGAAAGTCATCGAGGCCGTGGATATGGAGGAAGATAATCTCAGCCTGTCTCCTGACCCACATCTTCTCATACAAGTGGATGAAAAAAACGAGGTGACGGGAAGCTATCAGTTCGGTGCCCAGGATGGCTACATCGATGGCCGATTCGAGAGGGATGAAGAAAGCCTGAGGCTGATTTTCTCTTTTGAGGGCTGGGACGATACAGAACTGGTAAACGGCTCTGGCACGTTCTGCTTTGAATCTGGAGACACGTTTCTCTTGACGATGAACTACGAAAATGGTGATACATTCAGCTTCAGATGCCAGGCAACACAGACCGATCTTACTGCTACTGCAAACGATGCTGCATAGCAGCCTTTGCCCCTATCCAAAAAAACGCAATCTCTAGCCCTGGAGGCAAAGCTTGCCGGTCTCCAGGCCCCGGGATGGGGCACCTCTGAAAATTCCGGTTTGATCGTTCTTTCGATCACAACTAAATACAAATACTAATACTAGTATCAAGCCTATAGCATTAAGCTTTGAAGGCTCGAATACATGCAGGTCTTACACTCTCTATGGGACACGGAAACTTTCTACATCTGGGCCGAATCCTCAGCTCTGCCCCTCTCCTCTGCCGGCAAATCAGATAATCGCAAGAAAAAGCATCCTTCGTCTCATCCCTTCGCCCTGCCCGGCCTGGAGCTCAAAGACCTTCTTCAGGACATCATCCCCTGGAGCGGCGAAGGCTGCCGGGTAGAAGAGCCGGCGCTCCTTCTTCCCGCCAGCAAATCCGGACCTCTTCCCTCCCCCTGGCTCTTGTGCGAGGACTACCTATCGGAAAAACCATCTCTACTGGGCGCCTACTCCGTCCCGGCCCTGGGTCTCGCGCCCGGCTCTGCCTTCGATCTTCTCCTGGACATGCCCACCCATCCACCTTCGGGCACAGCTTATGCCGATTCCCTGCTCTTCTGGTCACAGCTCGCCCTCCTTTCTCTGGAGCTAGTATCGCGTGAGCAGTTTGTGCCCGCTATCCGGAAAAGCAGAGCCCTCTGGAAGGCGGTGATCGACGAGCCGGATCAAGAGCGTCTGAATATCTTCATCCGGTCCCTGCCGCCCAGCTGTCTTGGCCTGCAGCCGGGACCGATGGCCACCCCCTCCCGCCTGGTCCATAGCTTCGTGAACATAGCTGTGAACGCACTGGTGCACAGCAGCCTGGATGAGGTCAGCCTCCTGCCCGCCCGGCGGGGCCGTAAGCCCAAGAACGTCCCTCTGCCTGATCAATTCCTCTCAGCCCTCACCGGCCAAGAGACGGGCCTGTCAGCCTCTGCCCCGGAGCTGGTCTCCTTCTCTCTAAAGTTGAATTCATGGACTGCACAAATCCATCCGGAAATTGAGGACGTGCCCTTTCGCACCTGCTTTCGCCTGGAAGCCCCAGGCATTGAAGATGCCGCCTGGTGTCTTGCCTTCTTCCTCCAGGCAAAAGATGACCGCAGCCTGCTTGTTCCTGCAAAAGAGGTATGGCTGACCAAATCTCGCGCCCTCACCTTCCTCAAGAAAAGGCTGAAAAATCCCCAGGAGCAGCTCCTGGCCGATCTGGGTAAGGCATCTCGGGTCGTTCCTCTGATGGAAAAGTGCCTGGAGAGCGCCCGCCCCACCGGCCTGGAGATGCAAACCGAGGAAGCCTATTCCTTCTTGCGGGAGTCGGCTCCCCTTCTGGAGCAGAATGGTTTCGGGGTGCTGCTGCCATCCTGGTGGGAGCGACCCGGCTCGCGCCTGGGCATAAAGCTGCAGCTCAAAGGTGCTGTAAAAAAGGAGGGCCAGGTCGGACCGGCCTTCTTCGGGCTCAACACCCTGATCAATTACGACTGGCAGCTCTCCCTGGGCGGCGATATCCTCACGAAGGCCGAGTTCGCCGAGCTGTCCCGCCTCAAGGTTCCCCTCATCCAGATAAGGGGCGAGTGGATGGAGCTTCGCTCAACAGAGATCGAGGCCGCCATTGCCTTCTTCCAAAAGAACCGGGACAAAGAGATGACCCTGGCCGAGGCTCTGCGCCTTGGCCTGAACCTTTCCGGCCAGAGCCTGGACCGCCAGGAGATGCTCGATGTTGATTCAACCCTTCCTGTTCTCGGCGTTTCAGCGGAGGGCCAGATCGAGCAGATGCTCAAATCCCTATCCCATCCCGGCAGTCTGGAGGAGGTCGCACCTCCCCTGGAGTTCCAGGGCACACTACGCCCTTACCAGTTGCGGGGCGTCTCCTGGCTGGAATACCTGCACCGGATAGGTCTGGGAGCCTGTCTGGCGGACGATATGGGCCTGGGAAAGACCGTGGAGCTGATTGCTTTTCTCCTGCGTGAACGAGAGCATGAAGATAGGTCCAAGGCCCCCCTCCAGCCGGCTCTTCTCATCTGCCCCATGTCCGTGGCCGGCAACTGGCAAAAGGAGCTGGAGCGTTTTGCCCCCAGCCTGCGGGTCCTGGTGCATCACGGCCAGAGTAGGCTCACAGGTTCCGGCTTCCTGCAGGAGGCTACAGGCAAAGACGTGGTCATCACCACTTACGCTCTCGCCCAGAGGGACGAGGAGCATCTGTCTGCCGTCTCCTGGAGCCATGTGATCCTGGATGAGGCCCAGAACATCAAAAACCAGGCCGCCCGGCAGACCCAGTCCATAAAAAGGCTCCAATCCGGCCAAAAGATCGCCCTCACCGGAACCCCCGTCGAGAACAGGCTCTCCGAGCTATGGTCCATCATGGACTTTCTCAATCCCGGCTACCTGGGGTCTTTTCAATCTTTCCGCAAGAATTTCGTACTGCCAATTGAAAAATACAAAAATAAGAGTTGCTCCGAGGCTCTGCGCTCCATAATTCAGCCTTTTGTCCTGCGCCGGCTCAAGACCGATCCAACCGTTATCCAGGATTTGCCCGAGAAGATGGAGATGCGGGTCAACTACAACCTCACCGCTGAGCAGGCATCGCTTTATGCCGCCGTGGTCGAGGAGATGCTCAGCCGCATAGAATCGCTGGACGGCATAGAGCGCAGAGGTCAGATCCTGGCCGCTCTGACCAAGTTGAAGCAGATCTGCAACCACCCTGCCCTCTTCTTGCAGGATGGAAGTGCTCTTGCCGGCCGTTCCGGAAAGCTCTCCCGTCTGGAGGAGATGCTCTATGAGGTCTTAGCCGGTGGCGATAGTGCCTTGATCTTCACCCAATATGCCGGAATGGGGGCCATGCTCAGACACCATCTCCAGGAGAAGCTGGGAGTCGAAGCCCTGTTCTTACACGGTGGGACCTCCAGAAAGCAGAGGGATGATATGGTCCAGAGGTTCCAGGCGGGTGGATCGCCCCTATTCATACTCTCTTTAAAGGCGGGCGGCTCTGGCCTCAACCTGACCAGAGCCAGCCACGTCTTTCACTTTGATCGATGGTGGAACCCCGCCGTGGAAAATCAGGCAACCGATCGCGCCTTTCGTATCGGCCAGAAGAAGAACGTCTTTGTCCACAAGTTCGTGTGTCTCGGCACTCTGGAAGAGCAGATAGACAGAATGATAGAGCAGAAGAAGGCCCTGGCGGAATCGGTAATAGGTACTGGTGAGTCCTGGCTAACAGAGCTTTCCAATGAGGCGCTAAGAGATATGATATCCTTGCGGCGGGATGCCGTAGGTAGCGAGGATGATGATAAATGAGCCCTTATTGGAATTACTACGAAAAGACTTCGCCAAAGGCGGTCAAGAACGGCCTGAAGGCCAAGAGTAAGCGTGGCTCCATCGGAGAGACGTGGTGGTCAAAGCGCTGGGTTGGCATTCTCGAGTCCTTCGATATGGGCGCCAGGCTCACAAGGGGAAAATCCTATGCCCGAAAAGGCCAGGTCATCTCCATCGATGTCGAGCCTGGAGTTGTGAAGGCCCGTGTGCAGGGCTCATTTGCAAAGCCCTATGATGTATCGATAAAACTGTCACCCCTATCTAAGGATGATTGGGAGAAAGCCATAGCTGCCATGGCCTCTAAAGCGGTATTCTCAGCCCGCCTGCTCTCCGGCGAGATGCCGCAAAACATCGAGGAAGCATTCTCCGATTGCGGCATATCTCTCTTTCCCGAAGATGGAACTGATCTGGAAACGGATTGCTCCTGTCCCGATTGGTCCAACCCCTGCAAGCACATAGCTGCCGTCTATTATCTCTTGGCTGAGCAGTTCGATCGTGATCCTTTTCTCATCTTCAAGCTGCGGGGCAAATCCAAGGAAGAGATAGTCGAGGCCCTGCGCAGTTTCCGCTCTGCCGGGGCCGGGGAAGAATCCAATAGCCCACTCGGCTCCGTCTCTCTCATTGAGGATAAGGCCAGGCCTCTGGAAGAGTGCCTGGATTGCTTCTGGCAAAAGGGAAAAGGGCTTGATTTGCTGGAGATAAATCCGAGGGTCTCGGAGGTGGAGAGTGCAGTTTTGAGACGGCTTGGAGAAGCCCCCATTTCAGTTGGAGGGACCAATTTGGCCTTTTTGCTCACAAAGGCATATGTGATAGCAGGTCAGGCCGCACTCCAGAAGGCAGCCAGAGGAAGCGAAGACCAATAATTTTTTAGTCCATACAAACCTCTCTCCTCACCAGCCTCCGAGCAGCCTATAAATAGTTTGGAGATAAACACAAAGGCAATTATCGAACTAAAGGAGAGTGTGATATGGGTTTCTTGGATCGCATGAGCACAGTTGTGCAGGCAAAGATGAACAAGATCATGGACAAGATCGAGGACCCCAGGGAGACCCTGGACGTGTCCTATGAAAAGCAGCTTCAACTGCTGCAAAATGTCAAAAGGGGCGTAGCCGAGGTCACCACCTCCAAGAAGAGACTCGAGCTGCAAAAGGCCAAGCTGCAGATGAGCCTGGACAAGCTGGACGGCCAGGCCAAAGAGGCATTGCAGGCGGGCCGCGAGGATCTGGCTCGAAAGGCCCTGGAGAACAAAGCCTCTTTGCAGGCGCAATCAGCCACGCTCGACCAGCAGATCGCCGACCTGCAAGACCAGCAGCAAAAGCTCATGGACGCCGAGAGCCGCCTGGCCACCAAGGTGGAGTCCTTCCGCACCAAGAAGGAGACCATTAAAGCCCAGTATTCTGCGGCAGATGCACAGGTAAAGATCACCGAATCCGTGACAGGCATCAGCGAGGAGATGGCCGATGTGGGCATGGCCGTACAGAGGGCAGAGGAGAAGACGGAGAACATGCGGGCTCGCTCGGCAGCCCTGGACGAGCTTCTCGAATCGGGAACGCTAACCGATTACTCCGGCAGCGATGATCTGGACAGGGAACTGGCCAAAGTAAAGGCGCAGAGCAGCGTCAATGATATGCTGGCCAAAATGAAGGAGGAGATAAAGAAATGATCATCAGGATTTTGGGTGATGGACAGTTTCGGCTGGACGACAATCTGGTGGATAGGGTAAACAAGATCGACAACAAAATTGTAAAACATGTCTCTCAGGGCAACAAAGAAGAGTATGCCAGGGATCTGGCCAATTTGATTTCCATCGTTAAAGAGCTGGCCGAGCCCCTTGATCCGGTGGAGATCCTCCCCTCGGATATTATCGTTCCTCCTTCCGACCTGTCGTTTGAGGAGGCAAAGCAGGTGTTCTGCGACGAGGGCCTGATCAAGGGCTGAGAATCCTCTGTGAGTCCTCCGTGCGCTCTGTGACTATGTGGTAGTAGTATCGTCAGCCATTTGGCTATAACCAGTGGCTAACGACGTTTTTCTACCACAGAGTACGCACAGAGCGACTGGCTTAACAACTGGAAACCATAGTAACCTGAGGTTAGCCACTGGAAATAGCGAAGATTCGCAAAAAAGCTAAAAGGTATAGATCCGGCTGCCTTCCCGCATCATGTCCTCCACCAGACTCTCATAGAAATCAGCTGGCACGGTTGCCTTTCCCTCGGCAGAGACGCCTCTTGCCTCCAGGTCTTCCCGGCAGGCCAGGATTCTATGACTGGGCACAGACGTCGCTAAAGCCTGGCCGTTATCTCCCTGGCCGATCTGACCGGCTTCGCCTTCTCCCTGGCCCAGCAGATTATAGACTCCATCCCCGGCCAGATAGACCACAGCATCTTGGGATTTGGCCAGGAGTCGCAGGCATATTTTTGTGCGCTCGCTGTGAGGCGTTTTTGTTAAAAGAAATATCCTCATAATAATATAATGCCATCCGATTGCAGCATCTCCTCCAAGAACTTCTCCTCGTCCATCAGCTCCATCCTTTCCACCAGGCCGGCGCTCATAAGGCCCCGATTTGCCAGGGATAGCTCATGGGCTAAGATCCTCACCTCCGGATAGGCGTAAAGGATGTCGGAGTGATTGGGCAGCCCTAAAGCTCTGCTGTCCTGACCCGCCAGGGCCAGGTAGACGCCGTCCCCGTAAAGGCCCACGGCTACATTCATCTTGCTGCTCACCGCTGCCGCATTGAGCAGGCCGAATGCCTTCTCGCTGCCGTAGGGGGCACGATCCAGGAGAAAGAAAAAGTATTTCACAAATAGAACATAATAGCCGAGATTGTTCATTAACCTTTGCCAGGTTTAAGGTCCATTCAGCTCACGTAGTCTCCAGATCGGCACAATCGAGAAATCCAGTGATAAAATGAAGGCAGGATACATCCAACCGAAAATATTTTAATCTTCAAGCGAGATGTACCCTGTGAGGTCCTTCAATGACACAAATACAACTTACCATGAA
>Ga0247842_10003295_pt1 | contig 22065 bp, 22 predicted proteins | sample LaCruzMarch2015__3_FD_192411 | JGI IMG/M metagenome (GOLD analysis project Ga0247842, IMG submission 192411) | Freshwater microbial communities from meromictic Lake La Cruz, Castile-La Mancha, Spain - LaCruzMarch2015_19m | ecosystem: Environmental > Aquatic > Freshwater > Lake | place: Spain...
AACCGGTAGCTCTGGCTTGGCGCCAGCGCGCGAGCGCGGCCCTTCGGGCTCGCGCTGCCGCTACCTTGCCTCCGACATTTGTGAATAATTCTCATGACTTTGGAAACCTACAAGATGCCCGCGCTCCTGTCTGCCAACCTGAATGCCCAACAGCCGAAACGCTTTTCAAACAACTCGCGGTTTTCGAAGAGGATTCCTTCTCCCAATACCGCCTCGCGCGGGCGTGGTGTTCATGGTCGGGATCGGCCAGCGCCAGCCACACGTTCAAATCCGGAAGATCAGACATCTTCCGAGGCAAGGATTTTTTCGATCCCCGCATTGGAGATGGTGCGGGGACTTTTTTGTCCCGAGCGACCGCTATCCGGAGGAGATTTCTGAATTCCGAGTGACCGGATCTTGTTGAAGACATCGTAAGGCCAGACACCGGGTTTGAATGAGAGTTGGGCTCTTCTCAGCGCCGGCTCGGGATGGGTTTTGTCCTCCCAGTCCAGCATCACAAAAAGAAGGGCCGTGTCGAAACGCACATTGAGATCGCCGATGTTCGTGAGATCACTGACGGCAGGCTCCCGCTGCGCATCGAGCAGCTTCGTGGCGACTTCATAGCGCTTGCTGGATCGCATGAGATCGAGCGATTGCTTTCGAAGCTCGCCGGCACGTTCGTTGTCCCCGGCGCAGCGGGCGATCAGCCACTCGACCAGAAACCCCTGCGCTTTTTCCGGCCGCAGCTTCTCGTATTTCCGGGCAAACGCTGTCCCCATTTTCCAATCCATCAGCACAGTGTTCGCATGCATCTGTTCCCATGCCTCGGTGGGGTTCGCGTTTTCTGTGGTCAGATCCGGGCGGCCACGGAGCAATGCCCGGGCTTCATCCGCGCGTCCTTGGCGGCCAAGCTGATCGGCGAGGGCGAGTTGGCCGGTAATGCCCCGCCCCCTTTCCTGGTTTAAATATATCTCTGCTTTCCGGGGTTGCCCTTCCCATTGGTAGAGAAACCCCCAAAAGAGTTTGGTTTCCCAGGCTCGGGGGTGCCGCCATGCTGAAAAGAGAAGGTCCCTTTCGTCGTTGGTCAATTCGTTCGGCAATTTCACAAACGGAAGCGCGGTGCATCGCAGATATTGGCTCCCCGGATATTTGGCAGCCAACTTGAGAAGTTCTTCGCGGTTCTTTGTGATGTCGGACTCGGTCACCCGGCAGTCGCTCATGTAGATCTTTGTGCAATCCGTCAGGGTTCTGCCGGATGTTTTTTCGTCTAGGAGTTTGTTGCCCTCCGTATAGCCCTTCGTCCTGATGACCGCGTGCAAAAGGAACCTCAGAGCCAGTTCGCTGCCCGGATCGTCCCGGAGGATGGATTCCGCCATGTCCTCCATCTCCTGCGTTTTTTCTTCGACATCGATCCGAACCATTTTTTCGCCTTTCGCCTGGAGGGCGGTGCTGGCGATGGAGGCTCCCTTCATGGTGGGATCGCCTTCCCATGCCTGGCTGAGGGCTCGTCTCAGGGAATCCGGACTCGGGGTTCCGCCTGCCGCCCGCACGACGCCTTTGGGATCAAGCAAATACCAGACAGGCGGCGGTCTTTTGTAATAATAGGCGAGGTTCTTTTGTCGTCCGGCAAAAGCGGAAAGACCGGCAAACTGGGTGAAGCCGAACAACTCGCCGTCCCACACGGACGGATCGTCAAACACTTGGACAAATTCAAAGGGATATCCCTCGAGTGCTCCCCGAATGTTGGAACCAACCAGGGCAGTTGCTTCCGATTGCGGCGACCAGGTCGCGCCAAAGAGCAGCAAAACCCACTTGCCACGAAGACTGGAAAGTTTGAAGGCATTCTCCCCGTGTCCGATCAATTCCAATTCCGGAGCCGCATCTCCGATCCGCGCCGAAGGATCCAGAGGCACCAGTTGCGAGAAATACCCGATACCACCCCCGAGAACGAAAACCAAATATCGGAGGAGCAATGGCGCCAACAAGGTTGAGAAGTCCATTTTCTAGCGGGAAAGCGCGAGCAGGCGGGAGATGATCTCGTCGGGCGCGAGACCATCGGGCCAGCCGTAGGCGGCGGCGACAGCGGCGTCGAGTTCGGCGTGGGCGGATGCCAGCCAGGCGGGGCGGGCGTTGTAGAGCTTCGTCAGCGTGCGGTCGGCGAGGCGCTTCGCACAGTCGGCATCACGCGGCACGAGGCGCGGATAGCGGGCGGGAAGAGGATTTGGAATTTTGGATTCTGGATTTTGGATGGCCGAAGGAAACGCATTCCCCGATCCAAGCCCCTCTGCCATTCCACATTCCTCATTTCGAATTCCAAATTCTATAAACCTTGCCCACGGTCCGCCGGGTGTCGCGGGGAATTCCAGGATCTCCTCGCGCGTCCACTCGGGCGGGTTCAGCCAGCGCGCGCGGAGCTCGTCGAGCGCGCGCGCCGCTTCGGAAATCCTCGCGTGGTGGGATTGCTGCTCGGGCGAAAGCCCCGCCGCCGGCAGCCCGTGATCCCACGGAAACGGGAACGTCTCGAAACACGTCGTCGGCGTGTAGCGGAACCCGGATTCCTTTTCGCGCAACTGCGTTCCCTGCGCGAGTGACCATGCCTCGTGGATGCGCGAGTGCAGGACGCCGAAAAAGAAATCGTCGCTGCGGGCGAAGACGATGACGACATTGGCTGGCAATGTTTCAATCGAAAGCCAGCTAAACAGCCGGTGCTTGGCAACCATGCACGTCGCCAAGTATCGCGAGTGCCCCGCGAGCGCCTTGCGCATGTCTGGCCGGGTCCTTTCAAATTCCCACCATGCTTTGTTTGTTTGGCGCAAATTTTCCGATCTGAGTTTGAAGACCCGATTATGGAGATTTTGGAACGGTTTTTCGTAGAGCGCGGCGTTTTCCTGTCCGAGCCCGGTGAAATCGACCGTCCACTGCCCGCGCGAGCGCTGGTTGATGTCCTTGCCGTTGAGGTAGGGGCGGAGCACGTCGCTATTCGGGCGTCCGTGGGGGTTCGGCTCGGAGAGCCAGTCCCTGACTTGATCGAACGGCAGGTCGAACGGCCCGGCGGGCGTGATGCCCATGAAGCTGATCCCGAGGCTCGGCGCGAACGGCGCGGCCTCGCGCGCGTCCGATCCGGTCGTGAGCGACGGGGAGATTTCCGCAACCGCCCTGCCGTCGAGAACACACAGGAGCGCGGGCATCTTGCCCGCATTAGATAACGAAGCGGGCGGGACGCCCACGCTCCATTTGATGCTCCTTTTCCAAAGGGTGAAGCTGTCGTCGGCGAGGTGGAATTTTACGGGGTTGTCCCGGATGTAAGCGAGGCAGGCAAGGAGATGGGGCTCGTTGCGAATGAGACGGTCCCAGTATTCGGGTTGCCAGAGCGAGCCTGTCCGGTGGAGGGCCTTTTGAACAGCCTTGGCGGTAAAACTTTTCCAAGAGTGGAGGATGTCCGCAAGCGCATATCCGGCATTCAATCTCAGGAGGACATGCACATGGTTCGGCATGATCACATAGCCCGCCAGTTCGTAGCGTTGGGCATCAAAGTGAGCCAGCGCGGCGGCGACGATTTTGCGGACATGTGGATCTTTGAGCACGCATGAGCCATGCCCCGCGTCGAGCCACTCGTCGAGGCGGTGGCTGAAAAGGGTGTGGTATTCGCGTAAGATTTCCTCCGACCATGGTTTCGGATGGTGAACGAGCCATGCCTCCCGCTCCAGCCTCCACTCGTCGAGTTTCTCCTTCGGCATGGCATCCTCAAGTCGCCAGGTGACAAAGCAAAAACAATCGGCTTGGTTCCAGTGAGGGAGCTTGTGGGTGGAGATGTCGGTTTCGGCAAGGGGATCGAAGAAAGGGGCGCGGTCTTCGCACGGGAGCGCGGGCATCTTGCCCGCTTGTTTTTCGAATGCGGGCGGGACGCCCACGCTCCTTTGAAATGCGGGCGCGATCCCATCCCTGCCGCAGAACCCGACCATTGAGATGTGGACGTTTGCGCCGTCGAGGATCCAGTTGCGGTCGCTGACGGCAAAAAAGATTTCGCCCGATTCCTTGATGCGCTTGAGGACCTCGCGGTTCGCTCCTCCCCGGATGCCTTGTGTCGCGAGGAGGCCCGCGCGTTGGATTTTTCCGGCTTCGATCAGCGCGCGGGCTTTTTCGAACCAGTAGCAGCAGAGGTCCGCCTCGGCGGGAACGCGTCCGTTGTAGCAGGACAGCAAGGCGCTGACGTATTCATCACCGAGTTCGCGTCGCATCATCTTGCCCCCCAGGAACGGAGGGTTGCCGACGACGACGACCTCGTGATCCGCGCGGAACTCCGGCCATGCGGCCTCCTTGGGATTCGCGGGATCGCTGCGGTCGAGCAGGGCGTCCATGAGGTGGAAGTTGTCGAGTTTTTTGAGGAGCGGTGTTTCGGTGATCGGGTATCCATTGCCGCGGTGCCACTGGAGGAATCCGATCCAAAGGGTCATCTGGGCGAGTTCGTAGGCGTAGGGATTGATCTCGAGGCCGTGGAACTGCCAGGGTCCGATGGATGGGAAGAACGCGGTTTCGACACCGTCGTCGGCGCCGAAAAGGATGACTTCTTTTTCGAGATCCTTGAGTTTTTGGAGGGCGATGTAGAGGAAGTTGCCCGACCCGCACGCCGGGTCGAGGACATGGAGGCGTGCGAGGCGGACAAGGAACGCGTGCTTGAGGCTCGCGGCCTCGGAGAGCGCCTTGCGCAGAGCCGGGCCGGTCGGCGGCTTGGGCAGCGCACCGGGCTTCGGGTTCTTTTTTCCGGTTTGCAGGAGGTTCGTGATCGCCGTCCGGATGGCCTCCCACTCGAGGCGCAGCGGGGCGAGGAGGACCGGCTCGATGAGATCCTCGATGTCCTGCCGTCCGGTGTATTCCGCACCCAGCGCGGCGCGGGTGCCGGGATCGAGCCCGCGCTGGAAAAGAGTTCCGAAAATCGAGGGATCCACCGCGCCCCAGTCAAGTTTCGACGCCGCGTGGATCGCGGCGATTTCCCCGGCATCGAGGGCGAGCGCGACGGGGTCGGAAAAAAGCCCGCCGTTGAAGTGCGGAATATTTTTGTATTGGAACTCTCCGCCTGTGGCCATCGCGCGGAAGAGTTCCTCCGTGTAGCGCGCGAAGCGCCCGGGGTCGTGCTTTGTGTTCTCAAGCAGGTCTCCGAAAACCCCGTCCGGCAAAAGGCCGACATCTTCGGCGAAGAGACAGAAAACAATCCGGTCGAGAAACCGTGCGGCGGATTCGGGATCGTGCTGCCGGGCGCGCAGGCTGCCCGCAAGCCCGGCCAGCGCGGCGGCGGCCTCCTGCGTGATCGCCTCCGACGTGCGGCCCGGACGCAGTTTTTCCGGCTGATGGAACAGCCAGCGGAGGATCTCGATATTGCGCGGACGGTCGAGTTCGGCGGTGGTGAAACGATGCACGGCTTCCGCCGTCCCTGTGAAATTCGTATGGATCTCGATCAGATCGGTGTCGCAGACCACGAGCAGCGGAGGATTTTCCAACGAGGCCCGGTAGCGCAGGAGCTGGTCGTAGGCCTTGGATAGATTCGCGTGACGCCCCTTGTATTCAAAGGCGAAAAACCCGCGCTTCCAGACATCCGCCCATCCGTCGCCGCCCCCATGCTTCCCGGCTCCGCGCTCGAAACAAAACGAGTCGCCCGTGGGATCAGCCTCCGCCGGTTTGGGATGCCCCGCCAGCTCGCAGAGATCCAGGAAATGCTGCTGGGAGGAAGCGCGTTCGGACAGCGAGACCCGCGACCACTTTTTGATGAACTCGGGAATTCCCATCGGGTTTCCCATCAGCGCTTTTTGGGTGTGGTTTTTGGCGTGGGGGTGGCCGGCGGCGTGCCCCACAGCAACAGCGACGGACGCCGTTTGATCTGTTCGCTGAACTGTTCGAGATTGGAGGTCGTATGGGCGAGTCCGGACACCAGGGCGCGGACCTGCTCCGGATTGAGCCTGGTCGAGGGCTCGAGGTTTTTGAGGATCTTCTGGAGTTCGCGGTTCGAGGACTCGATTTCGGAGAGAAACTTTTTTGCGTCGGCCGAGAGCGCGGGAAAATCGGACTTCTGGAGGACCGAGGTGGCATCGCTCATCAAAGTCTGGAGGTCGGCGCTGATCTTTGCCACCTGGGCTCCGACGACCGCCTGGTTCAGGTTTTCAAGCAGCTCGGTGCCGCTCTGGCTGATGCCGCCGATGTTCAGCTTCTCGACTTCGCGAAGGATGCCGTTGATCGAATCGATGAAGCTCGTGAGCTCGCCGGGGGCGGACGGGATGTAGTAGCACTGCGGTTTCCAAGTTGGCCAGAGCACCGGAAACCGTGTCGGATCGTAGTAATCAATATTGAGGTAATTCAGCCCGGTGATCCCCTGGGGCTCGATCCTCACCCGCATGCCCTGCTCGATTCCGCGGTTCAAGAGAGGGGTCAGATTTTCGGTGAACATGTGCGGAAACACCTCGCGGTTGATCTCCATGAAAAGCACGACGTAGTTGGAGAGTCCCCCCGGGGATTCCACATCATACTCGGTGAAGGCAAAGCTCATCCTGGTCACCTTCCCGATCATGACGCCCCGGAATTTCACCGGCGAGCCGACGTCAATCCCCTGGACGGAGCCTTTGATATACGTCTCCATGGTGATCTTCGGTCGAAACAACTGCCCGCCCCCGAAGACCAGCAGGGCCGCAACCAGAATCCCCGCCCCCACGGCCACGAACAATCCGATGCGGAAGTAGTCCGGCTTCGCGCTCATGCCTCCGCAACCTCCCGATGGAAAAACGCATGGACAAAAGGATCTGTGTTGTGATCCCGGAGGTCGGCGGGCGCGCCCTCGGCAAGGATTCCCTTCTTGTTTTGATCGAGCATAATCACACGGTCTGCGACCGCATAGATACTGGCCAGTTCGTGGCTGACAATCACAAAGGTCACTCCGAGGTTCTTGTTCAGGCTCCGGATCAGCTCATCGAGGCCGGCGGATGTCACGGGATCCAGGCCGGCGGAGGGCTCGTCGAGAAAAAGAACCTCCGGGTCGAGCGCCATCGCCCGCGCAATCGCCGCCCGTTTCTGCATCCCCCCGCTCACCTCGCTTGGAAAATGCCCCGAGAATCGCTCGAGGCCGACCAGGGAAAGCTTCATCCGCGCCACCAGCCGCCGGGCCTCGAACGGAAGCCTCGTGAATTCCTCCATCGCCAACATCACGTTCTCCTCAAGTGTCAGCGACCCGAAAAGCGCCCCGCTCTGATACGTCACCCCGAATTTTTTCAGCAGGGCCGCCCGCTCGGCGCCGGATGCGGCGTGGATGTCGCCGCCGTCGATCAGGATCCGCCCGTGTGTCGGCGGCAGCAGCCCGATCAAGCCCTTCATCAGCGTGCTCTTCCCGCAACCGGATCCGCCGAGGATCACGAAAACCTCGCCGCGCAGGACATCGAACGACACGTTTTCGAGGATGACCAACTCCCCGTAGGCGGCGGTCAGGTCCCGGACCTCGATGATCGGCTTTACCATTGGAACACGTAGAAAATGGCGGCAAAAACCGCGTCCACCACAACGATGAGAAAGATGCTGCTGACCACCGCGCGCGTCGTGGAGAGCCCCACCGCGCTCGCGCCGTTGCCGGTCTGCAGGCCGCTCAGGCAGCCGACCCCGGCGATCAGAACCCCGAAGACGAGCGACTTGATCAGCCCGGTCAGCACGTCGCTCACCCCGACCGCGCCAACCAGTTGGTTCCAGAGCGCCATAAAGGGGAATCCCTGCGTCATCATCACGACAAAGCCGCCCGCAACGCCGAGCGCGTTCGCATAGATGGTCAGCACCGGCGTGACGAGAAACCCGGCCATCACACGCGGCACGACGAGAAACCTCATCGGCTCGATCCCCATGGTCACCAGCGCATCGATCTCCTCGTTGACCTTCATGGTCCCGATCTCGGCCGCGAAGGCGGAACCCGAGCGCCCGGCCAGCACAACCGCTGTCATGATCGGCCCCAGCTCGCGCAGGAGCGCGAGCGCCACGAGGTTCACCACAAAAATGTCCACGCCGAACTGCCGCAGTGGAACGGCCGACTGGAACGCCATGATCATCCCGGTCAAAAACGAAACCATCCCCGCCACGACGAGCGCATTCACCCCGGCGCGCTGCGCGATCATCCACATGTCCGTCCACCGCACGAGTCGCGGATTCGCCACGCAGGCGAGCGCGGTCACCGTGAAATCCCCGATGAAGGCGATATGGCAGCGCGCGTCCGCGAGAATCCGGCTGGTGGCGTGGCCGATATGGACCAGGAACGACTCGTCGCGCCCGGGGGCTTCCGCCGCCTTGTCCGGGAGTTGCTCGAACGGCTTCAAGCGGGCCACAATCCCGGGCCCCAGTCCCTCGATCACCGCGCGCTTCTCCTTGCGCAGGGACCAGAGAAACGCAAGCCCCGCCCCGTCGCAGGTCTTCAGCGCCGTGGCGTCCACCTGCCGGAGGGGGGCATCGCCCGAAAGCAAATCCCACGGCTTGGCCACCTCGGCCGCGTCAAGCGTTTCGCCGAGCTTCAGGCATCCGGTCTTCTGGTCAAAATCCATTCCCTTGCGCTTTTCAATACCCCTCCGGAGGCTGTCCTTCAAACACGATTATCGGGATTGCTACCGCGTGTTCCGCTCAGGGAGCGGCAAATAGCATATAGACCCCGCCGAGAAAAACGAGGATGCCACACAGGAATTTCATCACGGCGACCCCTTGGGATTTTTCGTTCCAGTTCAAAAAGTGCTGGACGAGTTCCGTGGACGTGCCCGCTGCAACAATGACCGCGCAGTGGCCGATTCCATAGGCCAGAAGAAGCGCTGCGCCGTAGAGGAGGTTGCCTGTGCCAACTTTGAAGGCCACTGCGAGCACCGGGGCCATGAAGGCGAACGTGCAGGGGCCCAGCGCGATGCCGAACACCAGGCCGAGCAAAAATGCCGCGGCCAGCCCCTTGCGCTTCGTGCCCACCCGGCCGGGCCCGGACCACGGCATGGGGATGGCTCCCATCAGGTGCAGTCCGACCACAAAAAAGATGATGGCGACAAAATAATTTCCGTATCGCCCCACGTCTCCCATCATGCGCCCCGCTGCGGAAGTCACGGCCCCGATGGCCGCGATCGTCACCAGAATCCCCACGGCGAAAAGCACGGAGATCGCAAACGCCCGCCGCGTGGGAACATTCCCCTGCTCGCTGATGAACCCCACGATGAGCGGGATGCTGGCGAGATGGCACGGGCTCAGGATGATGCTCAGCACCCCCCATGCGAAGGCGGCTGACAGAGCCCAGCCGGGCGCGCCATCAACCGCGCGGGAAAGTGTGATGAAAAGCTGTTCCATGTGAGGCGATGGGATGGCTTTCGAAGAGCCTGCTCATGGGGCTTTTGCGCTGAAATCCACTCCCAGTTCCTTCCACTTCGCCAGGATGTCTTCCTTGCCGAAGAACCCCTCGTGGCGGAAAGCTTCCTTGCCGTCCGCGCCATAGAAGATTTGCGTGGGGATCATCCGAACCCCGTATTCCCTCCCGGCCTCGGGAGTTTTCCACACGTCGATAAACTCGACGTCCATCCGGCCCTCGTATTCCGTTTTCAGGCCCTCCAGAATCGGAGCCATCATTTTGCAGGGAATGCACTTCGAAGCCCCGAGGTCCACGAGGCGCGGCAGAGTCGTGGCTTTTGCGGAATCAGGAGCGCGGCTGGTCGGGCTGGAAGATTTTTCCTGCGCCCCTGCAAGTCCGGAAAAGGCCAGAATGACAGTGACGATGAACGGCAATTTTTTCATGGCGTGGTTTTACTTGGTTGCGCTCAGGAGTGTTTTGAGTTCGGTGTGGTTCGGGACTTTTCCCGCGGCTTTCACGGAGCCATCGACCACCAGGGCCGGGGTCACCATCACGCCGAAGGACATGATGTCTTTGATCTCCGTGACTTTGACGATTTCGTATTCGAGGCCGAGCTCGTCGGCGGCTTTTTTTGTGGCTTCCGTGAGGGCGTTGCACTTGGCGCACCCGGTTCCGAGGATTTTCAGTTTTTTCATGTGGTGTTGGTTTTTTTCGCAAGCGGTTACATCAGCAGATTGAAAAGGTAGCCGACCGCCATGATGCTCACGGCGACGACCCCGAAAAACGTGGCGAGGAGACGGGGTTTGAGCACCTTGCGGAGAATGATCGCCTCGGGCAGCGAGAGCGCGATGACAGCCATCATGAACGCCAGCACCGTTCCCAGCGCGGCGCCCTTGCCGAGCAATGCCTGGACAATGGGAATGATCCCCGCCGCGTTGGAATACATCGGCACGCCGAGGACCACGGCCACCGGCACCGACCACCAGGCGTCTTTGCCCATGATGGATGCCATGAAGTTTTCCGGGACATAGCCGTGGATGCCCGCTCCCACTGCGATTCCGATGAGAACATAGAGCCAGACTTTTCCCACAATGTCTTTCACCGCGTCCATGCCGGCGCGCATGCGGGCCGCCCAGTTGAGCGAGTCTTCGGCTTCCCCGGAAACCGCGGGCATCTCAAAAACCCAATCCTCGACATGCCGTTCCATCTTCAACTTCCCGATCACCCAGCCGGAAGCGATGGCGATGAAAAGCCCGGTGCCGAGATAAAGCCCCGCAACCTTCCACCCGAACATGCCGAACAGCAGCACCAGCGCGACTTCGTTCACCATCGGCGCGGACACAAGAAAGGAAAAGGTGACGCCCAGAGGAACCCCTGCCGTCACAAAGCCGATGAACAACGGCACCGCCGAGCACGAGCAAAATGGCGTCACGATGCCCAGCAGCGCGGCCAGGACATTGCCGGCGGATTCGCTTTTGCCCGAAAGAATCCGTCTGGTGCGCGCAGGCGTGAAAAACGAGCGCACAATGCCAACGCCGAACACAATCAGCGTGAGCAGCATCAGAACCTTCGGCGATTCATAGACGAAGAACTCCACGCTGGCTCCCAGATGCGATCCGCGGTCCAGGGGCAGGACGGAATAGGTCAGCCACGTTGCGAACAACGCGAGGTGGCTGTACGCCAGCCACCAGAGCACCAGTCCCAGCCCGCACAGCAGCCCGCAAAAGACGAGCCGGCCGGAATCGGGGGGGGCGGCACAGCAGCAGCCTCCGGCCTTGGTCTTCACGGCGTGGCTTTCAGTTCCCGGTTTCATATTTCGTAAAAAGGCGAAGCAGTTGAACAAAAAAAGGTCAGGGGCAGCAGGCTGACTTTTGAAGGGACGGATACCGGCGCGGATGGTCCAGGCAGTCGATGAAGCGGGTGACGCACGCCAGCGTGAGGCGATAAAAAACCTGGAGCCCGCGCTTCTCGTCCGCGATGACCCCGGCTTCCCGCAGCACCGAAAGGTGGCGCGAAACCGTGCTCCATCCCAGCCCGCAGGCTTCCACCAGCTCGCAGACGCACTTCTCGCCGCCGCTCAACTCGCGCACGATCCGGACACGCGCCGGGTGCGCCAACGCACGAAACACCTTGTGCGGATCCCTTGAAGATTCGGAGGACATGCGGAAACTATTCCCGCTTTTCGCGAAATAGTCAAGCGGAATAAACCCGACAACGTTTTTGAAACACGGAGTTCTCGGAGAACACGGAGGAGAAACAAAAAATCAAGCGTCCTATTTTTGTCCTGTTGCAACCTGCCCTTTTCCCCTCTTCACTCCGCGCTCTCCGTGTCCGTGTGATCAATCGCCGGATCCGGGGGAAACGGAGGCGCGGCGGTCCGGCAGCTGCTGCAGGAGCTCCCCAAGCGAGAGCCCGCGAATCTCCACCGTCTTGCGCTGGCCGGTCTGCCCCGAAACCACGGACACCGCATCCTTCGGCAGACCCAGTTGTGCGGCGAGGAAATGGCAAATCCGCTTGTTGGCGCGTCCGTCCTCCGGGGGGACCTGCACCCGCACCTTCAAGTCCCCGCCCAGCCATCCCGCGATCTGATCCCGCGAAGCGTTCGGAACGGCTTTGATTCCAAGTCGGCAGGAGTCGGCCATGAACGAAAACTCTCCCGGAGGTTGGGGAATTCCAAGCCGAAAGAAAAATCTCGCTGTTCCGGCCGGGAGAGGGCAAGAGGAGGACCGCTCCAAATGAGCCAGCACCGGGGAGATTTCCGAATCCACCGTGGGGGATGGGTGTGATAAAAGAGGACATGCAGCCGACGGGATGAGGTCCTATCGCGATGAGCAACGATCGGGTGGCCCTGACGTCTCGTCGGCCTCCATGGGTCGGCCTCGGCAGCAATCTCTCCTCCGCAGATCACGATGTTCGCAGGCCGACGAGGACGTCGGCCCCACACCGCCGCTCGTGACGCCGGAGGGCTCAGCCTCACCCACATTTCATCACCCCCTTGGGGGTTTTACCCCATAGAAAAGATTTGCGGACCGCTTAATGTTTTGAATCCATGAAGACTTTGTTTACTGCGGAATCGATTTCCAAAGGCGGCCGTTCCGGAACCGTTGAGTCTCCGGATGGGCTGCTGAAAGCCACGTTGGGAAATCCGTTGGAGAAGGGCATTGAGGAACGCGGCCCGAATCCCGAGCTGCTGTTTGCGGGGGCGTATTCCGCCTGTTACCATGGCGCGTTGATGAATGCGGCCGCGAAGCTCGGCGCAACGGTCACGGATTCCACCGTGCGGGTGTTGGTCAGCCTGATCGAGGATGACCAGGGCGGTTACCGGCTGGGGGTGGGTCTGCATGCAAGTCTCCCCGGCGTCGATCGCGTCCTGGGCCAGCTCATCATGGACGAGGCGCACAAAACCTGTCCCTATTCCAAAGCCCTGCGGGGCGACGCTTTTCTCAAGCTGGTGTTGGATTAACCCCCGATGATCGGCATCCTCCCCGACAAGGCGCGGGAGGTTTATCAAATCCCGGAACATTTTGAGGCGTGGACGGCCATGGCCATCGGCTACATAGCCGACCCCGACAAGCTCCCGGATGCCCTGAAGGAGCGCGACATGGCTCCCCGGCAGCGGAAACCCCTCAGCGAATTTGTTTTCGCCGGTCAGTGGGGACGTTCGTCTCCGCTCGTGCTGAAAAGCGACGCCTGAGCCATTCTTCCTGCTGCGGAAATGAGGGGCATTCTTCAGCATCAGTGCCTGTCACGTTGGCATTGTGTGTTGGCGGAGTTTTGGCCTCGGCCATTGGCCTGCCATTGATTGGCTGGCAAAACTGAATGCGGCGACCGCGCTGGCCAGGAGCGGATCGTTGCCGGAGAACGTCAATTACGCGGTGAAGAGCAGTTTTCTTCCGGGCTTCCTGCTTCAGGTTGCCTCCTGAGCAGTTACTAAATCTGTAGGAATTCGCTTTCGCCCCCATGCAAAAATCCTTTGAGAAAATAGGTAAATTGCGTATATTCCACTCGTGATATTCACCGCCACACAGCTTGCCAACGATAGCAACGGCGTCATTGACCGGGTTGTGGAACGCCACGAAAAGGCCGACATCCGCCGGCATGGAAAAATCAAGGTGGAAATGCGGCGCAAAGCCGGGGTATCGAAGGCGGAGCTTTCGGAGATTTTGGCGAACGTGAGGTTCTCCACCCGGGAGCAGGCCGAGTTAACAGCCGCCATGAAGCAGGCCGGCGAAGTGTTTGGATATGCCGGTGGCCATTGACACCAGCGTCCTGGTCCACGCGGAAAGATCGGGCGAGTTTGAAAATCTGCTGCCCGATGACGGAGGCCTCTTTTACATTCCCGCCCATGCTGCGGCGGAATTTCTGGTTGGCGCTCACCTCCCGAAGTCCGCGCATCTGCGCGAACGCGCCCGGAGCATCTACGAGAACAGGTTCAAACTGCTGGTGGATTTGTTCGATGAAAAGGACGCCGCGCAAATGGCCCTGCTGATCTCGGAACTGCGAAAATCCGGGCGGCCAATGGGATTCTTTGACACCGCCATTGCCGCCACCGTCATGGCGCGCGGCGATTCTCTCCTCTGTCTGGACGGGGACTTTGACCGGCTGGCAGAGAAAATAAATCTGTTGAAGCCGTGATTCCCGAAACGGCCCCGGTGCAAAATCTGAGGTGCCGGTGATCCTAGAAAAAGCAGTTGGATTTCACGCAAAGGGCGCAATGCACGCCAAGGCAGAAAGATACGCAAAGGATTAGAGCGGTTTAAACAATTCTATAGCCGCTGCTTTGCGGCGGCGAGAGCTGCAGGACTGCGTCAGCAGTTCGGGCAGTGTGTTTTCACACAGCCGCTTCACTGCCGCCGCACCCCTACAACCCTCGGCGCTCGCAAATCAGTGGCCACATTATTATTTAAACCGCTCTAGATAGAAAACGTGTCCACCCAATGGTGGGTGCTGTATCTTTCATAAATTCCTTCCTTTGCGTGCATTGCGTCCTTTGCGTGAGTCTCTTCTTCTGGATTTAGGGTGATGTGTCTGCCGCCAAACTCCTGCCACAAGAATTTTCATCTCCACGCGAAAATCCTTTCCGGGGAGCATACGCGCCCGGCGCGTGTGATGGCCGGCGACCCGCCGGACATTGTTCAATGGCTCCGAGATCTCCACATCGTTTGGCAGGCCGCACAAAAATGTGTCAGAAATCGTTGACCCGAACTCGGTTTGTTGTGTCGGTGTCCCGCCGGACATTGCGCAATCCGCCTGCCCACTTCCGCTGCGCAGTGAAACAGGATTGCAATAAAAAATGACTGGCGCCTTTTCTTCCCTGCCCCTACAGGGCAGCACCCCTTTTCTCCATTGACCCAATGCGGCGCGGCCGCTTGCCCTGGGCTAGAGCGGTTTAAATAATTCTATAGCCGCTGCTTTGCGGCGGCGAGAGCTGCAGGACTGCGTCAGCAGTTCGGGCAGTGTGTTTTCACACAGCCGCTTCACTGCCGCCGCACCCCTACAACCCTCGGCGCTCGCAAATCAGTGGCCACATTATTATTTAAACCGCTCTATTGGACGCAGCCCCTTCGGGGCTTAAGTTAGTGCATTCGATTCTGCCCCCATTTCTCGCGTTGGATCACGCAGGGGGCGGTGGTGTTCCGGGGATCAGGCGTGTCCGGGGCGGGCCATTTTCGCCGGATCGACAAGCCTGTCGTATTCTTCGGAAGAGACGACCTGCAATTTCATGGCCGCCTGTTTGAGCGTGAGCTTGTGCTCTAGGGCGTAGTGGGCGACCTGCGAGGCGGCGTCATAGCCGATGGCCGGGCTCAAGGCCGTGACCAGCATCAGGGATTGGTTCAGGAAATAAGCGATCTTCTCCCGGTCCGGCTCCATGCCATCCACAAGGAATTTCCTGAAACTCCGGCATCCGTCGGCGAGGAGCCGCTGGGATTGCATGAGATTGTGGATGATCAGCGGCTTATAGACATTCATCTGGAGAAAGCCCCCGGCTCCGCCGAAAGAGACCGCGTTGTCATTGGCCATCACCTGGACGGCCAGCATGGTGAGGGCTTCGCACTGCGTGGGATTCACCTTGCCCGGCATGATCGACGAGCCGGGCTCGTTGGACGGAAGGCGGAGCTCGCCCAGCCCGCAGCGCGGCCCGCAAGCCAGCAGGCGGATGTCATTCGCAATTTTATAAAGCGAAACCGCGAGGGTTTTCATCACGGCGCTGAGGTGGACCAGGGCATCATGCGAGCCTTGCACGGCGAACTTGTTCGGTGCGGTGATGAAAGGAGCTCCGGTAAGTCCGGCCATCTCGGCCGCCACCCGGACATCGAACCCCGCCGGAGCGTTGAGGCCGGTGCCCACCGCCGTGCCGCCGAGGGCGAGCCGGCAGACCTCCGGGAGAGCCCCGTCCAGACGCGCGAGGTCATCATCCAACAGGCCGACGAATCCGGAAATCTCCTGACCGAGGGTCAGCGGAATCGCGTCCTGCAGGTGGGTCCGCCCGATCTTGACAATGTCGTTCCAAGCGGCGGCTTTGGCGGCCAGTCCTTCGCGCAGGTCCTTCACCGCAGGCACGAGGTTGTTTTGCAATCCCACGGCGGACGCCACGGACATGGCGGCGGGGAAATTGTCGTTCGAGGACTGCGACATGTTGACATGCTCGTTCGGGTGGACCGGCTCTTTGCTGCCCGGCGGCTGCCCGGCGATCTGGCTGCATCGGTTGGAGATCACCTCGTTCACGTTCATGTTGAACTGCGTGCCGCTCCCCGACATCCACACATGCAGGGGAAACATGTCCGCATGCTCCCCGGCCAGCAGCTCGTCGCAAACCTGACAGATGAGGTCGTGCGCTTCCGGCGCGAGGCATCCGAGCGCGAGGTTGGTTTTGGCGGATGCCTTCTTGATCCAGGCGTAGGCCGGGATCAATTCCCGGGGCATGAGGTCCGTGCCGATTTGGAAATGCTCCAAGGCGCGCTGCGTCTGGGCGCCCCAGAGTTTGTCCGGGGGAACTTCGACTTCGCCCAGGCTGTCGCGCTCGATTCGTGAGGAAATCATGCGCCTCCAGTGTCAACCCGCGCAGCAATCGGTCGAGTCATTTTTTGCGTCCACCCATTTGGCATAGGCCTCGTGGACGTGCGAGGGAATCCAGGAAACGATCTCCGGCACATCATAGGGATGCAGTTCGAGAAGCCGCCCGGCGAAGCGCTGCTCGTTCGCCGCGGAGATCTTGAAGATCACCACCACCTCGCGGGCATCCTCGATTTTCCCCTCCCAGCGGTAGATCGAGCGGGCGCCGGGCAGGAGGGTTCCGCAGGCGGCGAGGTTTTCCGAAACCAGCGTTCGGACGGCCTTCGCGGCGGCCTCCTCGTCGGGAAACGTGCTGAGAACGATGCGGATCATAGGGATTTGCGGAGAATCCATCCCCCGCCGACAACCCGGTCGCCGTCGTAGAAAACCGCCGCCTGACCGGGAGTCACCGCGCGCTGCGGCTCGTCGAGGAAAATTTTGGCCCGGCGGCCGGGCAGGGGTTCCACGGATGCCCCGGCGCCGGCGTGCGCATACCGGATTTTCACCGTCGCGCGCAACGGCGCGTCCGGCTCCTCCCCATGCCACGTCACGCGGTCCACCTCGAATTCCTGCCGGACCAAGTCCTCCTCATCCCCCACAACCACGCGGGAGGTTTCCGGATCGATGTCCACGACATAGCGCGGCTTGGGCGATCCCCCGGGCAGGCCCTTTCTCTGCCCGATGGTGAACATTTCAATCCCCTCGTGGTCCCCCAAAAAATTGCCGCGGGTGTCGTAAATTCCCCCGCGATGAAAGGCCGCGAGGTGTCCGCGCAGGAATGCCCGGTAGTCGTTGCCGGGAACAAAACAGATTTCCTGGCTGTCCGCCTTGTCGGCGACCTTGAGCCCGATCCCGCGGGCGATCTCCCGGATCTCCGGCTTGGTCATCCCGCCGAGCGGAGTGAGCGCGTGCCGGAGCTGGTCCTGGCTGAGGCTGAAAAGAAAATACGACTGGTCCTTCCGCGTGTCGGTTCCTTTGCGCAGGACCGCGCGGTCGCCGTGGTGTTCGATGATCGCGTAGTGGCCGGTGGCGATGAAGCCGGCGCCCAGCGAGCGCGCCTTCGTGAGGAGGTCGCCGAATTTCAAATGCTCGTTGCAAGCCACGCACGGGTTCGGCGTCCGCCCCGCCCGGTATTCGCCCGCAAAATAATCCATGACGGTCTTCTGGAAATTGTCCACCTCGTCCACGACGTAGTGGGGAATCCCGATCTGGTGCGCGACCGCGCGGGCATCGGTGATCGCCGATGGGCCGCAGCATTTGTCCTCCGCCTGCGAGAGGCAGTCCTGCACCTTCATCGTGACGCCGATGACATCCCAGCCATCACGCTTGAGCAGCCAGGCCGTCACGCTGGAGTCCACCCCTCCACTCATCCCGACCAAGACGCGGTTCATTGCGAAAACTATAGGCAGGTCCGCGCGCGCGTCAAAGCTCCGCTTGCGCGCGCATTCGGAGCACGAAACGAAACGCGGCGGCTTGTGGGAATGCCCCGGTGCGCGTCAGGCCGGAATCCCGACCGACTCTTTGATCGAGGCGAACGAGAAGTCCCGGTTCATGCGGGCGATGAACGAGGCCGGAATCCCGGCCGGGCAGACGGCCTCGCAGGCAAAGTAGTTCGAGCAGTTTCCAAAGCCTTCCTTGTCCATCTGGCGGACCATGTTGAGGACGCGCCGGTCGTTCTCGGGCTTGCCCTGCGGAAGGAGTCCGAAGTGGGCGACTTTTGCGCTGACGAAGAGCATGGCGGAACCGTTCGGGCACGCGGCGGCGCATGCGCCGCACCCGATGCAGGCGGCGGCGTCCATCGCCTGGTCGGCGACCACTTTCGGGATCGGGACCGCGTTCGCGTCCGGCGCGGAGCCGGCGCGCTCGCTGATGAATCCCCCCGCCTGGATGATCCGGTCGTAGGCCGCGCGGTTGACGACGAGGTCGCGCTCGAGCGGGAACGAATCCGCGCGGAACGGCTCGATCATGATGATCTGGCCGTCGCGGAATTTCCGCATGTAAAGCTGGCAGGTCGTGCCGCGTCCGGCCCCGTGGGGCACGCCGTTGATCGTGAGCGAGCAGTTCCCGCAGATGCCCTCGCGGCAGTCGGAGTCGAACTGGATCGGCTCGATGCCCTTCTTCGTGAGGTCCTCGTTGACGATGTCCAGCATCTCGAGGAACGAGGCCTCGGCCGGAATGTCGTTCGCCTCGTAGTGCTCCAGCTTTCCGGTTCCATCCGGGTTCTTCTGCCGCCAAACTTCCAGGTAGAATTTCATAGGTGGGATTATTTGTAGCTGCGTGTCGCGAGCTTGACCTCCTCGTAAACGAGCGGCTCTTTGATCATGGTCGGGGCCTTGCCTTCGCCCTCGTATTTCCAGGCGGCAACATAGTCGTAGTCGTTGTCATTCCGGAGCGCCTCGCCCTCGGGGGTTTGGAATTCCTTGCGGAAGTGGCCGCCGCAGGACTCGTTGCGGTTGAGCGCGTCGAGGCACATCAGCTCGCCGAACTCCAGGAAGTCGGCCACGCGGCCGGCGCGTTCGAGCTCCATGTTGATGCCGTCCGCCGAGCCGAGGATCTTGAGGTTTTTCCAGAACTCCTCGCGGAGCTTCGGGATCCTGCGCAGCGCCTCCTCGAGCCCCTGCTTGTCGCGGGCCATGCCGCACTTGTCCCAGAGAAGCTTCCCGAGCTCGCGGTGGAAGCTGTCCACCGTGCGCGTGCCGTTGATTCCGATGAGCTTGTTGACGCGGTCCTGGACCGACTCGATCGCCTCCACAAACGCCCGGGCATTCGGGTTCACTTTCTTCCCGAACTGCGAGGCCATGTACTCGCCCAGCGTGTAGGGGATGACAAAATACCCGTCCGCGAGCCCCTGCATGAGCGCGCTGGCCCCGAGACGGTTTGCGCCGTGGTCGGAGAAATTCGCTTCGCCGAGGACATGGAGCCCGGGAATGTTGCTCATCAGGTTGTAGTCCACCCAGAGCCCGCCCATCGTGTAATGGACGGCCGGGTAAATCCGCATCGGGCGCTCGTAGGCGTTCTCGCCCGTGATGTTCTCATACATCTCGAAGAGGTTCCCGTAGCGCTCCTCGATGACCTTCTTCCCGAGGCGTTTGATCGCGTCGGCGAAATCCAGATAGACGCCGAGCCCGCCGGGGCCGACTCCGCGTCCGTCGTCGCAGACTTCCTTCGCCGAACGCGACGAGATGTCGCGGGGCGCAAGGTTCCCGTAGCTCGGGTATTTCCGCTCGAGGTAGTAATCGCGGGCGTCCTCCGGGATGTCCCTGGGCACCTTCCCGCAGTCTTCCTTCCGCTTGGGAACCCAGACGCGTCCGTCGTTGCGCAGGGATTCCGACATGAGCGTGAGCTTCGACTGGTATTCGCCGCTCACCGGGATGCACGTCGGGTGGATCTGGGTGTAGCAGGGGTTTGCGAAGAGCGCGCCGCGTTTGAACGCCCGGTAGGTGGCGGTGACGTTGCAGCCGCGGGCATTCGTGGACAGGTAAAAAACGTTTCCGTAGCCGCCGGTGCAGAGGAGAACCGCATCGCCCGCGTGCGCGTAGATCTCGCCGGTCGTCATGTCGCGGACGACAATCCCCTTCGCGTGGCCGTCCACCACGACGAGGTCCATCATCTCGGCCTTCGGGAACATTTCCACATTGCCGAGCGCGATCTGGTGGCTGAGCGCGGAGTAGGCGCCCAGCAGGAGCTGCTGCCCGGTCTGTCCGCGGGCATAAAACGTGCGGGACACCTGCGCGCCGCCGAACGAGCGGTTGTCGAGGAGTCCGCCGTATTCGCGCGCGAAGGGCACGCCCTGCGCGACGCACTGGTCGATGATCAGGTTGCTGACCTCGGCCAGGCGGTGGACGTTCGCCTCGCGCGAGCGGAAGTCCCCGCCCTTGATCGTGTCGTAGAACAGCCGGTAAACACTGTCGCCGTCGTTCTGGTAATTCTTCGCGGCATTGATCCCGCCCTGGGCCGCAATCGAGTGCGCGCGCCGCGGGCTGTCCTGGTAGCAGAAGCATTTCACGCGGTAGCCCTGCTCGGCGAGGGTCGCCGCGGCCGAGGCGCCGGCCAGGCCGGACCCCACGATGATGATATCAAACTTCCGCTTGTTGGCCGGGTTGACCAGCTTGGCGGTGTTCTTGAAGGACGTCCACTTTTTATCAAGCGGACCAGCGGGTGTTTTGGCGTCGAGTGTCATTTGACAAGTCCTTTCCCCAAACCGAAGACGAGGATGGAAATTGGGATGGAAATATAGCCCAGGTAAAGGAGCCACGCGTAGGCGCGGGTCACGAATTCCAGAGGCGGACGCATCCGGCGGTTCGTGATCCCGAGGGTTTGAAAGAGGCTTCCGATGCCGTGGCTCAGGTGCATGGTGAGCAGGGTGAGCCCGACGATGTAGAAAATCGAGACCGGGACATTGCTGAACCCGACGACGACCATCCTGTAAACGTCATGGACCTCGCGTCCGTCGAGCAGGGCTTCCATGTGCTTGAACGAAGGGTCCACGACCTGCGCCGTGAAGTGCGCCAGGTGGAAGACGATGAACGCCAGGACGATCAGCCCGCTGAGGCGCATCGTGCGGGCGAAAACCGTCGTGCCCACCGGGTCGGATGCGATGTATTTCTTCGGGCGTGCCGCCTGGTTTTCCTTCCACAGGAGCATTGTGAAGAGGATGTGCGCCCCGACGGTGCCCAGCATGAAGAGCCGGATGGCCCACAGGCCCGGCCCCAGGCTTTGCAGGTGCTCGGCATACCAGTTCAGCCAGTCCGGGCCGAGGTAGAGCGTGAAGTTGCCCAGCAGGTGCCCGGTCACAAAAAGGACCAGGACGATGGCGGTGAGTGCGACGACCGTCTTCTTTCCGATGGAGGAGAGAAGCCACAGGAAAATGGGGTGGGGGCCGGAGCGTGATTGAGATGGTGCCGAAATCATGTTCGTGGAAACAGGTATTAGTTCAACTAATGAACAAGGTGTCAAGAACGACGTGGGATTTTTCCGCGCGCGCGAAAAAAAGACGCCCAGCAAGGTGAAGCATAGAACAGAAGGCGCCGTCCTTACGCAGAAGCTCGTTTTCAGTCGAGCCCTTTGAGCAGATCCCGCCACTTGCAGCGCAGTGCGGCTTGAAATCGCCCGAGATAATCCACCGTCATATTCCAAGTGCCAGCTTCGATTCTTTGGAGCGAACGAATGTCAATATCTGCTTTCTCCGCAAGAACCTCCTGCGTCATGTTCCTTTCCATCCTCAGACAATGGATATTCCGACCAACAAGCATATGAGGTCTGGAATTCCGAGGCACAGATCAATTCATGACGGGTTCCGGCTTGTTTGTGAGCGGTAGTATATGCCGTATTTTTTCAGTTCTTCCATTGACGGCGGATCTCACGCTAGGTAGCCTGCCGCATCGGTGAAATCGACCCCTCCCCTCAAAGCGTCCAGCAACCGAGTAATGCACGGTTTCCAGTCTCGTTATTTCTCCCTGGCAATTGTTTTATTTCTTGTTGCGGGCAAGAGTCTTAAAGCGGAAGAACTAGCTCCGGCTACTGCGACAAAGACGGCTCGAATTCTGGACACGCAGGAGGTCGATTTGGGGGAACGCACGATCACCTACCACCGGATTGAGACTCCGGTCTTGAAGCCGGAGCCGGTCAAACTTGCTCCCGCTCCGGCGGAGGAGGTGCCGATGAGCGCGCAGGAGGAGGAGGAATTGAGAAAGTGGGAGGCAAAG